>ENA-OSIY01001186-OSIY01001186.1-marine-metagenome-genome-assembly--contig:-NODE-1186-length-14141-cov-5.872156_pt1 | contig 14141 bp, 9 predicted proteins | sample MGYA00237884_ERZ534233 | MGnify/ENA primary metagenome ERZ534233 (study PRJEB26412, sample SAMN06343840) | marine metagenome | isolation source: estuarine water | place: USA: Columbia River Estuary... | reverse complement strand
ATCGCTAAGTTCAAATAATGTAACTGCGGTAATGCAAGATGCGTCGGGATATTTGTGGGTGGGTACCGATGCTGGATTGAACCTTTACAATCCAAGAACAGAGGAAATTAGCAGAGTGCTAAACGGCACTAAAAACGGCGAGCGATTATCTAACCATTACATTACCTCGCTTTGTGAAGATTTTAAAGGCGATGTTTGGGTAGGCACACTTAGCGGTTTACAGCGCTTAATGGTGAACGAAAGCGATGCTAAAAACTTGCAAATTAAAGCACAGTTGTTTTTTGCCAACGCCAATAAACATGGCGCTATTTCTAACAATACTATTCGTTGTATTTTTGAAGACAACGACGGATTGTTGTGGGTGGGTACCGAATCGGGATTAAATGTTGTTGATTTACATACCATAAAAGACAGCACTTTCCATTTCAAAAAGTATTTTTCCGACCCGCTGAAAGACCATTCGTTGAGTCATAACCGTATCAATAAAATTACGCAAGATGAAGCGGGTATGAATTGGATTGCTACCGACCGAGGAATTAGCAAGTACGACAAATTGAAGCAAAGCTTGCAATATTTTTCTTTAGAACAGTATTGGGACAATACCACGCATTCCATTAATGTGTGGGCGTTTTGTGAAGACGATAAAGGTGTTTCGTGGGTAGGCACCGAAAAAGGCTTGTGCAGAATAGATAGAAAAAAGCGTCGTTCATTTAAAGTGCAAAATGGCGAAGTTGATGAAGTGTACGCTTTATGTTTCGATACCAAAAGAAGAGTGTTGGTGGGAACCAATAGAGGAATTTTTGTAGCCAATAAAATCAACGATTCTATTTATACTCTAATGCCATTTGAGCTTCCTAATTTCAGCAAGTTTACCGCCCCTATTTATTCCATTTTATGCGACAGCAAGGGTAACATTTGGTTTGGCGGCAAAGAAGGGATGATGGTGCTAGATGCCGCAGAAAAGAAAGCTAGTTACTACAGCTACAACGTTAATAATTTCAAAGGTATTGGCAAGGGTAGCGTGAACTGTATTTTTGAAGATGCCAAACATCAAATGTGGATGGGGATGAATGGCAGCGGATTGCACAAAGTGATTGATCCACAAAATATTCATCAGCTTCAGTTTTTAAAAATTACGCACGAGAAAAGTGTAGCACATTCGCTCAACAACGACGTTATTTTATGTATTGAAGAGTACCCGAGTGGCTATTTGTGGTTGGGAACTTATGGTGGAGGTATCAACCGTTACGATGTTGCATCGGGTAAAACTACGCACTTCACCGAGCAAGAAGGATTGAGCAACAATGTGGTGTACGGCATTTTAAAAGACAAAGCAAGCAATCAGTTGTGGGTTAGTACCAATAAAGGATTATGTCGTTTCAACCCTGCAACTGGCAAATTCAGAACCTTTGCAGAGGAAGATGGTTTGCAAAGTAACGAATTCAACAAAGGCGCATTCTATCAATCAAAAAGCGGCGAATTCTACTTTGGGGGAATTAACGGTTTTAATGTATTCCACCCCGCAGAGGTAAAACTTAATAAGGTGCCACCGCGCATAGCCTTAATAGGTTTGTTGCTTTCTAGTAAATTAATTGAACCAGGCAATGGCTCTCTTATTACCAAAGACATTAGTGAATTGGAGTTGATAGAAATTCCTTACGTAGACAACGCCATCACTTTGCGTTTCACAGGTATGCACTACACGTCTCCCGAGAACAATCGCTACAAATATATGCTGGAAGGTTTTGTGGATGATTGGCAAGATATAGGCAATAAGCGCGAAGTAAGTTTTACCAATCTCGACCCAGGAATTTATGTTTTTAAAGTAAAAGCCATGAACAGTGACGGCATAGAATCTACGCACGCCGCTACCTTGAAAATCATTATTAATCCGCCATTTTGGATGACATGGTGGTTTAGGGGCTTTGCTATTGCGATCATTTTAGCTATTGTTTTGGGTGTTTATTATTCGCGTGTAGCGATTATCAATACACAAAAAAGAGTGTTGGAATACAAGGTGCAGCAAAGAACAGAAGAGGTGGTGCAAAAACGTGCCGAGATTGAAGAACAAAAGGAAAAACTAGAGATAGAGAAAAACAAAACAGAGCAGCTTTTATTAAATATTTTACCGGCCGAAACAGCGAAGGAATTGCTCACCACAGGTAGAGCGGCGCCACGTCACTACCGCATGGTAACCGTGATGTTTGCCGATTTTAAAGGCTTTACGCAAATTGCCGAAAGATTAAGACCAGTGGAACTAGTAGCAGAATTAGACAAAGCATTTAACGCTTTTGATGATATTGCAGAGAAACACAACATTGAGAAAATTAAAACCAGTGGCGATGCTTACATGGCTGCAGGTGGCGTGCCTATTAGAAATAAGACGAATCCGGTGGATTGTATTTTAGCTGCCATGCGCATGCAGGCTTTTATGAAAGATGCGCAAATGCGCGCTCCTAGCGAGGCGCCAATTTGGGAATTAAGAATTGGCTTGCACACAGGAGAAATCATTGCCGGAGTGGTAGGTAAAAAGAAATTCGCTTATGATATTTGGGGTGATACTGTGAATACAGCAAGTCGAATGGAATCGGCATCTGTACCTGGTTGTATCAACATATCGGGAACCACTTACAATATGGTAAGTGATTATTTCGACTTTGAATACCGCGGTAAAATTCCTGTGAAAAACAAGGGCGATATCGACATGTATTTTGTTACGGGCATTAAAGCAGAATTGTCGAAAGATAAGCTCGGACAAATCCCAAACATCACTTTTCAAGAGTTGCATCATTTCAACGTTTACAGCAAATTGAATTACAATAAAGTAAAACAGTTTGTGATGGCTAAGTTGGAAAAAGAATTGCCCGAAAATCTTTATTATCACGGTCCGCACCACACCCGCGATGTACTGCAAGCTGCCGAACGACTAGGAAGAGCCGAAGGCCTTGATCCTGAAGAATTAATGTTGGTGAAAATGGCGGCCTTGTTGCATGATGCTGGTTTCCTCAATAAGTACTGGAGCAATGAACCAGAAGGAGTGAAATTCGCTAAAGAACTATTGCCAGACTATGGTTTCACCGATTCGCAAATCGACATTATTGAAGGAATGATTATGGCCACTAGAATTCCTCAAAAGCCTACCAATCACTTGGAAGAGATTATATGCGATGCCGATTTAGATTATTTGGGGCGCGAAGATTTTGAAAAAATTAGTTCAACACTTCAACAAGAATTAATTGATTACGGAGGCATCAAAGGAGCAGAAGATTGGGATCCTATTCAGGTTAAATTCTTAGGTGCGCACAAGTACTTTACTAAAACAGCCATTGCAACGCGTGATGCACAAAAGCAAAAGTATTTAGAAGGGATTAAACGCAGAATGTCGCAGAAATAGTAGCCCGTAGGGGCGTGTCCTTGCGGCCGCCCATTATTTTTTACAAGTTGGGCGGCCGCAAGGGCACGCCCCTACGGGAAACAAAAAGCCTCTGTTTGTATGAACAAGCAGAGGCTTTTTTAGTATTGTTAAACGCAACTAAAGAACTTGGCTATTGTACATTGGATTCTTTTCGGTAAAGCCTTTTGAAGGGTTTACGGTAAGCACAGGTATTTGTGCTTCGTTGGTAATTAAAGCTTCTTCATCTTGTTTAAACAATGGGTTCAAGCTTCTGTAGTTTAAGTTGATGATGGCAATTAAATCGGCATCAACACTTACTGCGTAGTGTATACATTGTTTAGAGAATTCGCCGTCTTCATCACTAATCTTAACCTCCAATGGAACATTTTGTTGCGTGAAATATTTTTTAGCGTATGCTACATTGGCATCCATTGTTTTTTTGTTGAAAGGATCGTTGTCTTTCGCAGCAAAAATATGAACTGTAGAACCTAAATGTTTGGCCATACTTGCAGTCATTTCCAATTTCAATTTGGTTTCTGCAGAAAGGTCGATAGGGAAAACAATATTTTCGTATTTCTGAGGCACTTTTCTGTCTTGAACAACGATGAAAGGAATAGCAGAACTAGTGATGATTTTCATAGCATAGCTTCCAATCAAATGTTGAATTCCGCGACGACCATGCGTTCCCATGATAATCAACTGAACTTCCATAATTTCGGCAACGGCAGGCACTTGTTTTAAGAAGTCACCAGACACCACTTTAGACTGAGCAGGAATACCGCTTGCGATGATTTCATCAACAATAGGGTTTAATTTTTTATGCGTCGCTTCCGTTTGAGAATCTTTCCCTACAACGTGAAGAACAATGATTTCACCTTTCATTATCGCAGCAATCTTTTTAGCGTGCGCAATAGCTGTTGTAGCTACTGAAGAGAAGTCGGTTGGGATTAAAATTTTGTAGTTTGTTTCCATGCGTTAAGGTTATATAAGCCCGTTGATTTGATTTGACAAAAATATACAATTAAACTATTTAATGAGTTAATATAAGAAAATTCTCTCACGATTTTTTATCTTTGGCTTCATTGCATGAAAAAAAGCATAGCCATATTACTCTTGATTGCCATTAGTTTTCAATCTTTTAGTAAGGTGTTTATCGTAGTAAACTTTATTGTTAACCAGAGCACTATCGCTCAAAAGTATTGTGTTAATAAAGCAAAGCCGAAGTTGCATTGCGACGGAAAATGCCACTTAAAAAAGCAGTTGAAGGAAGAAGACAAAAAAGAAAATAACATTTCTTCCAATGAATTGAAAGAGAAGGCAGAATCTCATTTTTTTGTAGAAATTTCTTATTCTTTTGTTACTCCACTTTCAACCTTGCAAACGCAACATTTCTACTCCCCTAACCACTCTCACGCTCACGCTCACTCTGTTTTCTCCCCTCCTCAGTGCTAAAAATTACTGCACGGGTAATTGTTAGTGTTTAATTTTCAATAGTATTTAATGCGTAAAATTATAGGCTGTTTCATGCTGTATACCTTTTTGTATGTGGCAGAAACAAAAGCACAAACTGATTCTACTACAGTTTGTGAAACACATTGCTGCTGCAGTAAAGAAGTGGCTTTGCCGGCAGGTGTGATGTTGGGACATGTTCATGCTAAAGGCGAGTGGATGTTATCTTACCGATACATGAATATGGCTATGCAAGGAATTCAGCAAGGAATATCGGCCATTAGTGCCAACCATGTTTATGTAAATTATTTAACAGTGCCAGTGGAAATGCGAATGCATATGCATATGTTCATGGGAATGTATGGAGTTAGCAACCGACTCACCCTAATGGCCATGCTCAATTACAACAGCAATTTAATGCATATGCAAATGTTTGGTGGCGGAGCAAATCATGCACACGACCATGGCGCTTCTTCAGCCGCCGAGCATCACATGAATTCTATGGGGATTGGCGACATTAAGTTGTATGGAATTTATGCTATCATCAACCAAACAAAACACAAATTAATGTTGAATACTGGGGTTTCATTACCTACTGGAAGCATTACTATGCAAGGCGATGCCGACGGCATGGCTTCCTACATCGATAAGAATTTACCATACATGATGCAGATGGGTTCGGGCACCTTTGATGTGTTGCCAGGACTTACCTATCTGTACCATCGAAGAACATCTACAGTTGGAGCGCAATGCAATGCCAATATACATTTGGGATACAATAGTGTAGGCTATAGTTTAGGGAATGAACTTAGTGTTAGCACTTGGTATGCTTACCGTTGGTTAAGTTTTTTAAGTTCTTCTATACGAGCCGATTTCACTGCTACTGAATCTATTTACGGCAGTGATGCAACGCTTTATTATTTTAACGAACCTGCAGCAAACCCTAACAATTATGGCGGAAAAAGAGCATCTTTTTATATTGGCTCTGCATGGCAACCGTCATCGGGAAAACTGCAAAACTGGCAATTGGCCGCTGAGTTTGGAATGCCTGTCTATCAATATGTAAACGGAATTCAATCTCCTTCAAAATATTTTATCAATGCCAATTTGAACTTTACTTTTTAGAAGATGAAAAAATCAATTGCTCTTATATTTCTTGGCGTTGCTATGCTACTTGGCTCATGTAAAAAGCCAAAAGCAGACGATGATCAAAACAACAACAATAGCAATAACAACAATGTTCCAAAGGGAACTTTATTGTTCCACTTGCATACCTATATTGATGAAAACGAAGTGGATTTATACAATGCGATTTACAGCAACGACGAGGGAAGAGGCATTTCTTTAAGTCTCGCCCAACTCTATATTTCAGAGATTGAATTGGTTAAATTAGATGGTTCGATTTATACTATACCGTATAACAAAATATTTAAGGTATTAGAAGCAGAAACTTTTTCGGCGGGTGATGTGCCAATAGGAAATTACAAAGGACTTCGTTTTAAAGTAGGTTTCAACAGTGCTACCAATGCTCTGCAGCCAAGTGAATCAGCCGATTCAAGCATGTTGAAACACAACGAAATGTGGATGGGCAATACAGCACAACCCAATGGTTATGCTTTTTTGAATGTGCAAGGAAGCATCGACACTACTTCTGATTTAAGTGGAACGATGGTTCCATTCACTTATAAAATAGGAAGCAATGTAAACTTCAAACAAGTAACGATGCCCGAGAGAAACTTCAGTATCATGGAAGGTCAAACAGAATATGCGCACATAAAGATTAACTACAACAAGTTATTTCATGGCGTGCAATTGAACGACATCAACAATCTATCGGTGCTTACTTTAGGCGACAACAGTGGACTAGTAGCGCAAAAGATTGTAAACAACATACCTACAATGTTCATTTATGAATAAGATTTCTTTCATAGTGATACTTTTGAGTATAGTGCTTTTCGCGTGTAACGATAAAGACTGTCATACCTCCAGTTCGTTATCTTACAACGCAGACATACAGCCTATCTTCAATGACCATTGCGCCACATCGGGTTGTCACACAAGCGCTAGTAAATCGGGCGGATTAGATTTATCCGCTGGAAATTCTTTTGCAGAACTAAGCAAGAGCGGAAGCGGATATATCAATACTTCAAAGCCAAAATCGAGTTTGCTGTATTCTGAAATGAGAAGTGATATGCCTCCTTCGGGAAAACTAGACGATTGTACTTTAGAAAAAATTGAAAAATGGATGGCGCAAGGTGCTAAAAACAATTAATGAAAAAAGGGTTTTCTATATTGTTTTTAATAGTGATGTTGATGTACAGCACGCATAACTTTTGGATGAATATTGCCTTTTCTCTAAATCAAAAAGCTATTGCACAAACACATTGCGAAAACAAGGCAAAACCTAAAATGCATTGCGATGGAAAATGTCATTTAAAGAAAGAAATTGATAAGGAAAACAATCAAAAATCACCTGTGAATAATGCGAAAGAGAAATTTGAAGTTTTGTTTTTTGATGAGGTTAAACAAGAGTGTAAATCGATAAACACGATAAAAAAAGAAAGCCGATTTATATATAAAATCGCTCAATATACTCAACCTATTTTTTCTATCATTCACCCGCCAGCGTAGGGGCGTGCCCTTGCGGCAGCCCTTAATCTATGTAATTTTGGGCGGCCGCAAGGGCGCGCCCCTACATTAAATTATCCACTTTATTTTTAATATCATGAACTCAAAAAAAATACAACTATTGAGCGCATTACTGCTGCTTATATCTCATTTTTCTTTTGCACACTTCGGACAAAGAGGTCCGTTGGGTGGAACTCCAACCTCTGGCTACGTATATGATACACTTGTGTGTATTGGCACAGCTGAAGGGGGAATTTTCTTTAGTACCAACTCAAACAACGTAGCCTGGTCGGTTAAACCGGTAGGGCTTCACAGCGGAAAAATCACCGCAATTACGCACACAGGAAAATATCTTTTTACTGGAACAGCAGAAACGGGAGTTTACCGTTATACTGGATTTGTAGGCAGCGATCGCTACTGGGAAAAAGTAAGTACCGGACTAAGTAACGTACAAATTAAATCGCTTGCTTCTATCGATTCCATTACCGTATTGGCTGGTACCAATGGCGGCGGTTTGTTCAAAACAACCAATAAAGGTGCAAGTTGGAGTGCCATCAACAGCGTTTCGTTAAACAATAAAGTCATTACTTCTATTGTAAATGCTGGTGCACGATTGATACTTGCAACAGAAGACGGTGGCGTTTTCTACTCTGATGACAAAGGTGATACTTGGCAAAGTTTCAACGATGTAAATACCAATAACATTGGTGGAACAAGCATGCTATCTTACAATGCAACTACTGATGAATTGTTGGTTTTAAATAACAGTGGTTTATTTATTACAAGCACTGCTAGCACAAGCAATACAGCAAGTTATACTGCTGTCGCTTCACCTGCAAGCACTGTAATTAAAGATATCGACAACAACGGTACAACTTGGATTATTGCAACCGACAATGGCGTGTACACTTCAGCAACTGGCACTATTAGCTTTACAGCTCAAAATAGTGGTTTGGCGGGTACAAACGTTAATGTGGTTGTTGCCTTTAAACTTAAATCGCGTTTCTTGGCCGGAGTAGATCATGGTACAATGTACAAATCGGCTGATAATACTATTAGCTGGAGTGCAGTAAATACAGGATTCAACAACCTTGTTACCAATGCCATGTTTACCAACGGAGTAAATTTTGTGGTAGCAGCAACAGAAAGAGGTGTGCATGTTAGCACCGACCTTGGCGCCAACTACAAAATTTTAAATAAAGGATTGACCGACAGCTTAAATGTTACCGACCTTACTTTATTTGGAACAAAATTATTGGCTACTACCAAAAAAGGTGTTTTCGTAAGTTTAGATTCAGCTAAAAACTGGAGCGACATTAGTGGAGCTATAGGAAGTGTACATGTAATTAAAGTTTATTCTTCTGCAACATACGCTTACGTTATCACTGCCGATGGTAAAGTTTATCAATCAGATTTAGTAAATGCTTGGACGCTAATTCAAACTGGATTGCCAGTGAATGTTGCTACAAGTTCGTTGGCTTTTTACGATGGTAAAATCCTTTTGGGAGCTAAAGGCGACGGTGTATATACTGCTAGCGAAACTTTCAATGGTTGGAGCGCTTTAAACACAGGTTTAAGCAATAAGAATGTAACATCGGTTACTACTTTGGTAAGAGCTGCAGGTACGAAATTATTTGCTGGTACCGATGGTGCTGGTGTTTTTGTAGCCGATGCTAAAACAGGCACATGGACAGCGACTTCGCCTACTTCTATTTCACACACTACATTAATCAACCTTGACGGAACTAAGATTGAAGCTATGGCTACCTACGGTGGTTATGTGTTTGCAAGCTATCAAGGTGGATTGTTGGCGACTAAAGATTTCGGACAAACATGGGTTGCAGCAGGAAATCAATTCAACTTGCCAAGCTACACTCATGTTAGAAAAATTTCTTGTGTTACCACTCGTGTTTATGTAGTTACAGATAACAACGGTTTGTACTCTAACGGACTTTCAGAACTTGATCTTGTAGCAAATGTTGAAAGTTCTGTAAATGCCCAATCTACTGGTGCATGCAATGGTTCTGCTACAGTTGTAGCTGTGGCTGGTACAGGTAATTATACTTATCTATGGAGCGATAATCAAACTACTTCCACCGCTACAAATTTATGTGCTGGTAAGTATTATGTTACAGTAACATCTGGGGTTGAAACTTATACCGATAGTGTAATCATTAGCGAACCCAATGTTATCAATGAAACAGAGAATAACTTGATCTCTGTTTACCCTAATCCGTCAAACGATGGTAATGTAGTATTAAACTTAAGTTCTGTAAAGGCTAATATTACTAGTGTTGCGGTGTATGATTACAGCGGTAAATTAGTACAAAATGTTGCTTTAATTCAAGGCAGCAGTTTAGTTACTTTAAATCTTGGTTCTGCCTCAGGAATCTACTTTGTAAAAGTAAATGCCGAGGGCAAATCTTACAGCACCAATGTTATTGTAGAATAATTTTTTCATCAAAAGGGAGCGGATTTAACCGCTCCCTTTTTTTCATTTCATAAATTTTCTACGTCCATCAGCCCGTAATTCGATACTGACAAAATACATACATTTTTTATTTCACTGATATTCACTCGATTGTCAAGTAAGTTTAATTTGCTTTAGAGGTCCCATCCGCCTATCTTTAAGATAAGCACTTACTTGGTATTCACCTAAAGCACTACTACGATGAAAAAATTTTTCCTTTTATTAACTCTAATTATATGCTCATACTTTAGCTTTGCCCAACTCCCTTCTAATGTTTTAGTAGGTTATCACGAGAACTGGAGAACCTTAAAACTTTCTCAAGTCAACTCAAATTATAACGTGATTTGCTTAGCCTTCGCTCTTCCCAGCAGCGGAACTTCTTACAACATGCAGTACAGCTTACCTGCTGGCTACACCTCTATTTCGCAAATGACTACCGATATTGATGCCCTGCATGCCCAAGGCAAAAAAGTACTCTTAAGTATTGGTGGAGCAACTGCCTACATTTATCTCAACAATACCACCGAAAGAGATGCCTTTGTTACCAGTGTGAACAATATTATGGCTGCCTACAGCTACAAAATAGATGGTATCGACCTTGACTTAGAAAAGAACATCAATACCGGTCAGAATTCCATGGCCTTTGGAAGTACATGGACCATGAGCGCTCCCGCTGCAGCACAAACTCATATGATAAATGCTGTGAAAAGCATCATGAGCAACTACCAAACTCAAACCAGCAAAAAAATGCTACTTACTGCCGCTCCCGAAGCAGTTTACCTTTTAGGCGCTCTTTCTTCATGGCAAATTGTCAATGCTAATGGAGGCGCCTTTTTACCGATTTTAGATGGTTTAAGAACTGAAATAGATTGTTTACACATGCAGCTGTATAACGCTGGTGGCTCTGGTGGAGGTATTATCGCTTGGAATGGAACCGTATATTATGATGACGGAACCATTGCATTTGCCTTAGCCATGAACGAAAGTATGATTAAGGGTTTTACGCTGTTAAGCGGAAAAGGAACTTTTGCTAGTTTTCCTGCCAGTAAATTGGCGATGGGCTTTCCTGCCACCTCTGCGCCAAACGCAGCAGGAACAGGTTATGTAACGCCCACCAACGTGTGTAATGCCGCGCGCTATTTTAAAGGCGAAATTGCAAAACCTGCAGGATGCACTTATACCATGACCGCTGCTTATCCTACTTTGAAAGGGTTGATGACTTGGTCTATCAATGAAGATTCGTATTTAAGTTATCCTTTTGTGGGTGCTTATACTTGCGCCTTTAGCTCTACTGCCGCACCTGTGGCTAACTTCAACAAAAGCTTAACTACTGCTTGTGTAGGGCAAACGGTCACTTTTACTGATGCATCTACCAATACACCAAATGCTTGGTCGTGGAATTTTGGCTCGGGCGCTTCAACAGCTACCGCAAGTACTCAAGGTGCGCACAGCATTTCTTACAGTACCACCGGCACCAAAACAATAGCTTTAACTGCCACCAATGGAGGTGGGTCAAACGCCACATCACAAACTATTAGCGTAGTGGCTGCCAGTGGAAACGCAGGCGCTATAACTGGTAATACGTCTGTTTGTCAAACTTCTTCGCAAACGTATAGCATTTCACCTGTCTCTGGAGCAACAACTTATACATGGACGGTACCTTCGGGAAGTACAATAACAGCCGGACAAGGAACAACGGCTATTACCGTAACCATGGGTTCTACGGCTGGAAATATTACAGTATCTCCTATTAGCAACTGTGGTAATGGCACGGCAGCAACACTTGCGGTAAGCACTGCAGGCGGCTCTGCACCATTGGTGGAAGGGTTTGAAACGAGTGTTCCACCGAGCAACTGGACTTTAAATAACGCAGATAACGGTACCACATGGAGCAGAACAACTGCTGCCTTTGCAACAGGAACAGCTTCGGCAAAAATGACTTTCTTTGGCTATACAGCTAACCTAGGTACAAAAGATGAATTGCAAACACAAGCCATCTCTTTCGTGGGTAAAACCAGTCACACCTTAACTTTCAAACATGCTTATGCTTGGATGGATAGAACAGGAACGGCTAACGATAGAAGAGATTCTTTGCGAATTTTAGTTTCAACAGATTGCGGTAACACTTGGACTCAGTTGTTTTACAAAGGTGGAAATACTTTGTCTACTTTAACTAGTGGCGCCGGACAACAAGCCGCATTTACACCAACCAGCGGACAATGGGTGAGTAATAACATTGATTTGTCTGCTTATGACGGCCAAAGTGGAGTGATCATAAAATTCGTTGCTATCAACAGAAATGGAAATAACTTGTATCTAGACGACATCAATATTAATGGTACAACAACCGTTGCTCCAATAGCCGATTTTTCTGCCAATAAAACTACAGTTTGTGCTGGAGGCACTGTTGTATTTACTGATGCTTCAAGCAATGCGCCAACCAATTATTCTTGGGATTTTGGTGCTGGCGCTTCACCTGCTACAGCAGCAGGTGTTGGTCCGCATACTGTTACCTATTCTACTTCTGGAACTCCCACAGTGACTTTAGTTGTAAGTAATATTTCAGGCTCGAACACGAATACCAAAACAAATTATATAAGTGTTGATCCACTACCTTCTGCAGTAGGTGCAATTTCGGGCGGGGCTAGCGTTTGTGAAGGTGCAACAGGTAACGTTTTTACTATAAGTTCTGTTAGCAATGCAAGTGATTATACTTGGACTGTTCCTTCTGGAAGCACTATTACAGCTGGTATGGGAAGCACCTCGATCACTGTTACTTTTGGTTCCACTGCAGGCGACATTACCATTACACCAAGCAATGCATGTGGCAATGGAACGGCAGCCATCTTGCCTATCGCCCTTACCAATAGTGTTGCGCCAACCATCTTTATTGCTGCAACAGATACAACGATATGTAGCGGACAGCAAGTTGATTTTACTGCAAACACTACCAATGGCGGACTAACTCCTACTTATGTTTGGAAAATAAATGGCACTCCATCGGGCAGCAATACGGCAACTTTTAGCACATCTTTACTAAATGATCAAGATGTTGTTTCTGCCGAATTAACTTCAAGTGAAGTGTGTTCTAGTGCGAATCCAGCTATTTCAAATAACGTAAAAATAGAAGTGCTTTCGGCGCCGAGTTCACCTTCACTTATAAGCGGAAATACCAGTGTAATGCAAGGAGATGTAGGAGAGCTTTATTCTACAAGCATGCAAAACGGGATAACGTACAATTGGAATTATTCGGGCACTGGTGTGATAAACGGTAGCGGCAATTCAATTACTTTAGATTTTGATGTGAATGATTTAGGCGGAGACCTTACCGTAAATGCCACGAACAGCTGCGGAACAAGCGCTCCAAGCGCCATTACCATTGCTGTTAATCCTCTTACTACTGCAGTGCAAACAAATGAAAATGCTGGTAGCGCTAAGGTTTATCCAAATCCATTTAACGAATCTGCACTTGCAGAATTCACTTTGGCAAAGAGCGAAATTTTCTCTGTAAAAATAATAGATGCCCAAGGGCGATTAATCAAAAATTATGGCAATGTATCTTTTGCAGCGGGTAAAAACATTTTTCCCTTAGATGTTGATGTAGAATCGGGAATCTATTTCATTCAATTCGTTGGAGCAGAAAATGAGTTTAAATTATCGGCTGTAAAAATTAAATAAATCACAAAATAACTTAAAAGCCGTTCCAATTTCGTGAACGGCTTTTTTTATTTCAAAGTAATATCGTAATATTGCAATATAAATATATAACTATGGGTATTTCAAAAACAGAACATTTTACCGACAAGCAAAACGAGTTGGCTTCGCTATTAAAGGCCTTAGCACATCCAGCTAGAATTGCTATACTAGAGCATATCATTAAGGTAAATGCTTGCATTTGCAACGATATCGTTAATGAATTGCCTCTAGCACAACCTACCATATCACAGCATTTAAAAGAATTAAAGAATGCTGGTGTCATCAAAGGAAATATTGAAGGCAATGCCGTTTGCTATTGCATCGATGAGAAAGTAATTGCCAAATTGCAAAAAATATTTTCGGGTTACGAAATGAAAATCGAGAAAAAAAGATCTTGTTGCTAAGCGTAGCTTCTCAAAACACACTCTCACACCTGTCTCTTATACACATCTGACGCTGCCGACGAATAGAGAGGTGTAGATCTCGGTGGTCGCCGTATCATTA
>ENA-OSIY01001185-OSIY01001185.1-marine-metagenome-genome-assembly--contig:-NODE-1185-length-14152-cov-3.712540_pt1 | contig 14152 bp, 6 predicted proteins | sample MGYA00237884_ERZ534233 | MGnify/ENA primary metagenome ERZ534233 (study PRJEB26412, sample SAMN06343840) | marine metagenome | isolation source: estuarine water | place: USA: Columbia River Estuary... | reverse complement strand
TTGGGCGCATTGGAAGAGTACTTGTTGGTTCAGGGCCGCGGCCCTGAACCAACAAGTACTCTTCCAATGCGCCCAAAGAGACGACGCTGGGCCCAGAGTTGCCATTCGGACGGAGTGCCAAGTCCATCCGAAAAACAAAGCCATGTTCCGTGGTCTCGCCAATCAAAGTGAAAAGGGCTTTGACGGCTCGGCTGAAATATTCTTGCACCGAAATTTTGCCAATGCCCTGTGCGTTGCCAGCCGTTTCGCCATCTTCGTCATACACATAAATAAGGTCGATGTCGCTCGAGACATTCAGCTCGCGCGCGCCCAGCTTGCCCATGCCGATCACCCAAAACTCTGCTCTTTCGCCAGATGCCAGCATTGGCGCGCCGTGCCGCTCATCCAAGTCATGAAATGCCTGCTGACAAGCTTCGTCTAAGGCCATTTCCGCCAAGTGGGTCACCCCCAAGGTAATGGTTTCAAGTGAGGCTCCTTGATCGCAGTCAAGCGCGAGCAAGCGCGCCATGCTCCACTGGCGCAAGATACGCAAGGCGGGACCCACCGCATGGCCCTGGCTGCGCAATTGTTGGTAGGCCTGATTCAAAAGCTCGCGGTGTGGCACGCCCGTCGGCAAGGTGGCAAAGACATCGACATAGCGCCTTTGAAGCCTTTGAAAAAAACGCGAGCCTTCTGAGAGCGGCGGGGGACGTTTTGAATCCATGTCTGGGTCTGTCTCAAATGGGCTTGTGGCGGTCATAATTCCCTGCCTAGGCCTTTATGTCCATACCGTCATTCGAATGTTGAAGTTTTCTACCCTTGCCCAAGTTTGCAGCACCGCCCTGCGCTTTGCCGCGTGGGTTTTGTTGGTGAGTGGCTTTGTCTTGGGAATGGCTTGGGCGGCATTGCATTTTTGGATTGTGCCCCGAATTGAAGACTTCAGGCCCAAATTCGAAAACTTAGCCACGCAAGCCATTGGGGTGCCTGTCCACATGGGCAAGTTGCTGGCCGTTTCAACGGGTTGGATGCCGACTTTCGAAATCCATGACCTGAGCTTGATGGACCCAGAGGGACGACCCGCCCTCACTTTGCCCAAAGTTATTTTTGCCATCAGCGTTCGGTCTGTGCTCAGCCTCGGCGTCGAGCAGCTGGTCATCGACTCTCCAACCTTGGACATTCGTCGAACCGAAAATGGTGACTGGCGAATTGCAGGTCTTGCCTTGAAAAAAGACAACTCACCCGACTCGGCTTTCGCCGACTGGGTTTTTGCGCAAAAAGAAATCCTTGTGCAGCAAGGCACCGTGGTGTGGACCGACGAATTCAACCCTTTGAGTCGCGATAAGTCGGCCTTGAATTTGAATCAGGTGTCTTGGGTTTTGCGAAATTCTGCGCGCCATCACCAATGGCGACTAGACGCCACACCCCCGGCAGGTTGGGGTGCGCCCTTCATGTTGATGGGCGATGTACGCCGCGGCCTTTTGTCAACTCATCCTGGGCGCGTCAAAGATTGGAGTGGTCAGCTTCATGCTGAATTCTCAGATGTGAATCTGTCACAACTAGGGCCCCACCTGCCTTGGAACGTCAACGCCACACAGGGCCAAGGCGCATTGCGCATGTGGCTTGATTTAAACCATGGCAACATTCAACAGGCCACTGCCGACTTGGTGCTAGAAAATGCCAAAGCGCAACTCAGCCCCGAATTGGAAGGCCTGTCATTCAAGCACATTGCGGGGCGTGTGTCGTTCAAGCCCATGGCCAATGGTTTTGATTTTTCGACCGAGGGTTTGAGCTTTGACACCGCCGATGGTTTGCATTGGCCTGGTGGCAACATCAGCCTTTCCTATTTAGAGGCTGACAAGGGTGCGAGTGCCCAAGGGCGTTTTCATGGCGATCAATTAGACTTACTCGCACTGAGAAACATTGCACTCCAATTGCCTTTGCCAGAGCCCGCTAGGCAAACCTTGCTGGCCCACAAAGTCAGTGGTTTGGTCAACCCGCTGCACATCGAGTGGACCGAAAAAAACACAGGCCAAGACAAAACATACCAGGTCAAAGCGGCCAAAGGCCGCGTTGATAACTTCTATTTTGAAGGTGGAAAGCCAGGTTCTTCTTCCGAAAATTGGCCAGGCATTGAGAATGCCAATATCAGTTTTGATATGAGTGCAGAGGGTGGTCGTGTCAGTGCTTCGATTCAAAAAGGGGCGCTGCAAATTAATCGCTTTCTTGAAGATCCACGCATCCCCTTGGAAAAGCTGCAGGCAGCCATCAAGTGGCAGCATCAAAACAATGAGCTTGTGGTTCCTGAATGGCAATTGAGCTTAAGCAATGCCGATGTCAAGGGTGATTTCAAAGGCAGTTGGAAACCCAGTCCGCTTGCTGACAGTTTGGGTATATTGGATTTGCAAGGCAACATTCAACAAGGTGATGCTTCGCGTGTTCACCGATACCTGCCCTTGAATATTTCACAAAGTGTTCGCTACTATGTGCGCGACTCGGTTTTACAAGGCAGTCTTCAAGGCGTTGGCGTCAAAATCAAGGGCGATCTAAAACAACTGCCATTTGCAAACCCCAAAGAAGGCGAGTTTAGATTTGCTGGCAAGGTCAACGAGGTTCAATACGCCTATGTTCCACCGGCAAGCCCCAATACGACGAATCGCAATGCAAGCTCAGAGGGCATTTGGCCGATCATGAGCAGTGTCAATGCTGACATCGTATTCGACCGACTCAACTTCAAAGTCAATGGTGCATCGGGCAAATGGGGCAACGTGCCCTTCACGCAAATCAAAGCTGAAATCCCCAGCCTCAAAGACCCCGTGATTGTGAACGTTCAAGGAGAATCTAAAGCCAGCGCTAACCTTGTCCTGAATGAGCTGCGCCTTTCACCTGTGAACAACATGCTGAGTGGCGCATTGGCACAAGCCAGCAGCACAGGGACATTGACGACTCGCTTAAAGATGTCCTTGCCGTTGGCTGATCTTGAAAAAACAAGCCTTCAAGGTAGCGTGGCACTGAGTGGCAATGACATTCGCATGCAGTCCGTGTTACCCGTTATTGAAAAAGCACAGGGCAACATTCAGTTCACGGAGGCTGGCTTCAATTTGACGGGCATCAACGCGCAGTTTTTAGGCGGCCCCATTAAGCTAGAGGGCGGTACTCGTAAGCTTGCGCCGCGCAGCACAGAAGCCAACCCGCTCATTCGCATTCAAGGGCAAGTCACCGCCAATGGCTTGCGACAAGCCAAAGAAATTCCAGAGCTCAGCTTGCTCGCTCAGTATGCCAATGGCGCAAGCAACTACACAGCCAGCCTAGGGTTCAAGGGCGGGCAAAGTGAATTGAGCATTCAATCGCAACTGCAGGGCATGGCGCTCAATTTACCGGCCCCCCTTCACAAACGCGCCGATGAGCAGGTGGCCTTCAAGTTTGAAAATCTGATTCAAGGCCTTAGCACCTCCAACCCCAGCAAGGCTTTGCGCGATCAACTCCAACTGACATGGGGGCGTACTATGTCGGCCACATATTTGCGCGATGTAAGTGGGGCTGATCCTCGGGTTATTCAGGGCCGCTGGCAGGTCGGAGAAAACTTTGCGACACCTGGCGTTGCGCTCGCCGAAACAGGTGTGACGGCTTCTTTCAATTTGCCCTCTTTTTCTGTGGACGACTGGATGCAAGTGCTGTCGCCACCAAAGTCTAGCCCCGCTTGGCGTCCAGCTCAAAGCTCCGCCCTGAGCGCTGCAGCGCAAAGCTACCTGCCAACTCGGATGACGCTGAAAGCCAACGAGGTCATGGTGCAAGGTCGTCAGCTGCGCAATGTCTTGGTCAGCGGCTCGCGCGAAGGCTCTGTATGGCGATCCAATTTAGATGCCAAAGAGTTCAGTGGTTATTTGGAATACCGGCAGCCCAACAACCAAAATGCAGGGCGCATTTATGCGCGTTTAGCGCGATTAAGTTTGCCGCCTTCGGCCGATCAAACAGTGGAGTCATTGTTAGAGGACTCTCCTTTAAGCATTCCTGCACTGGACATTGTGGTGGAGGACCTTGAGCTGCGCGGCAAAAAATTGGGGCGCGTTGAAATTGAGGCGGTGAACACAGAAACGACTCTTCCGCGCAATACAGCTGGCGGTGAATGGCGTTTGAACAAGCTCAACATTACACTGCCTGAAGCCAGCTTCAAAGCAAGTGGCAGATGGGTCACTTCAAAAGATGGCGCGCAACAGGCTCGCACAGAAATGAATTTTCGACTGGACGTTTCTGATGCGGGTAATTTGTTGACTCGCCTAGGAACCAAAGACGCACTGCGCGGAGGCGCTGGCAAGTTAGAAGGACAAGTCAATTGGCAAGGCTCTCCCATGACCTTGCATTACCCAAGCTTGGGCGGCCGCTTCAATGTGAACATCGGACGCGGACAGTTCCTTCAAGCTGAGCCCGGTGTTGCCAAGTTGTTGGGGGTCTTGAGCCTGCAAGCTCTGCCGCGGCGTTTGTTGTTTGATTTCAGAGATGTGTTCAGCGCGGGTTTTGCCTTTGATACAGTCCGCGGGGACGTGTTGATTCAACAAGGCATTGCCAGCACACGCAATTTGCAAATGAAGGGCGTCAATGCCATTGTGCAAATGGATGGCAGCTCTGACATTGAAAGAGAAACTCAAAACTTGCGCGTCCTGATCTTGCCCGAAGTGGATGCGGGCACCGCTTCATTGCTGGCGGGTATTGCCCTGAACCCTGCCATTGGTTTAAGCACTTTCTTGGCGCAACTGATTCTCAAGCAGCCGCTAAGCCGTGTTAACTCCCAAGAGTTCTTAATTGACGGCACCTGGAGCGACCCTAAGGTGACCAAGGTTGCAGCCACCGCTGTTGCACCTTAAGCCTTGCGCGTGTTTTGTTCATGACGCCAACCGACTCTTTACCGCTGCAAAACACGCATCTTCTGTGGACCTTTTTCAAATCTGCCACGCGCTCATTTACCGACCGTCGTTTTTCATTGTGGTTTGCCTTGTTTGGACTGGTCGTTGCGCTTTTGGTGACCTTGGTTTGGCTTGCGGGTCGGTATGAGGCCAGTCAATATCAGGCGGAATTAGATCGCGACACGGCAGATGCCGTGACTGACATTCGCAATGGTTTCAGCAGGCACATTGTGAGCTTGCAAAGCTTACAGCTTAAGTCGCTGCCCTCCAAATTATGGCAAGCAGAAGTGCCGCTTCTACTGAGTCAACACAAAGCCTGGCTTCGAGTTGAAAGACGAGACTTACAAGGCTTGATCTTGGACGCCTCGGCCTCACCATTTAAGCCAACTTTGTTTGACGAGCAAACGCGCATGAATGAGCAAGCCGAGATCGTTCAAACGTGTTTGCGTTCCAAACGACTCAATGGCCCCGCCTATTCGCGAAGTTACTTTGTGCCCCAAGCCAATGGCATTGGTTTGGAGGTGATGGAAATGTGCCTGCCTGTTCTCGTGCAGGGGCGTGCCGTCGGCTTTACGCTTTTGACTTACGGGCTTCAAGAAGTTCTGGCCACAGAGTTGGGCGAGACCTATGGTCGTCGCAATGAAATTTCTTTCATTGAGCCCGATGGCACGCGACTGGCCGTTCACGGTACTTTGCCACGCACCAAACGGCTGTTCACTGCAACTCAGTTACTGGACTTGCCAGGCACAACGCTGATGCTTCGAATGGATGGTCGGCGCGCTGCACCCGATCGGTTTCCAAACATCTTGCCTGCCTTGGTCTTGGCGATGTCGATTGCCTTGGTTTCTGTTTTGGTTTTGCTGGTGAAAGATTCTCGGCGCCGACTTAAAGCGGAACGCGACTTGGCCGATGCGCTGGCCTTTCGAAAAGCCATGGAAGACTCCTTGGTCACGGGTTTGCGTGCGCGTGATTTGAAAGGTCGAATCACCTATGTGAATCCCGCGTTTTGTCAGATGGTGGGGTTCGATGCTGAGCAACTTCTAGGAAAGTCAGCACCCATGCCTTATTGGCCGCCCGAAATGGTTGGGGAGTATCAACAGCGTCAAGCGGTTCGATTGGCTGGCAATTCACCACCGCGTGAAGGTTTTGAGTCGGTTTTTGTGAGAAAAGACGGTTCGCGTTTTCCGGTCCTTATTTTTGAAGCCCCCTTGATCAATGTCTTAGGGCAACAAACCGGTTGGATGAGTGCATTTTTGGACATCAGCGAACAACGCCGCATTGAAGAGCTTTCGCGCTCTAGTCAAGAGCGCCTGCAAGCCACTGCGCGACTTGCGACGGTGGGTGAGATGGCTTCACTTTTAAGCCATGAGTTGAACCAACCGCTGGCCGCCATTTCAAGCTATGCAACGGGCTCTTTAAACCTGATGCGGCAGCCTGAATTCAGCGACACGCCCCCGCCATTGAGCGATCTTCAAATGGCCTTTGAAAGAATTTCTGAGCAAGCAGGGCGTGCTGGCAAGGTCATTAACAGCGTTCATGATTTCGTCAGGCGGCGTGACCAAGACAGAGAAATCGTCAGCCCCCAAGCCATCATTGATGCTGTGATGCCGCTTGTGCAGTTGCAAGCTCACAAATTACAGGTTCGCATCGAAACCAAATTGGATGTGCGCCTATCGCCTATTTTGTGTGACCGAACCATGGTCGAGCAAGTCTTGTTGAATTTGGCGCGCAATGGCATGCAGGCCATGGACCACCCCAACTGCCGCAAGCGACTCCTAACGCTTCAAGTTAAAAGGGCGGCATCCAGCGATTCTCATGGCTGGGTTGAGTTTTCCATCATTGACATGGGGGTCGGTATTTCGCCAGACATTGCGCAGCAATTGTTCACGCCCTTCTTCACCACCAAGGCAGAAGGCATGGGCCTGGGCCTTAGTCTTTGCCGAACCGTTGTCGAGCAACATGGCGGACGTTTGGAGTTCGAAGCACAAGAGCCCTGTGGCACTCTTTTTCGCTTTACCCTTCCCACAGCCCCTGAGCTGTGAGCAACGCTAAAATCTATTGATGCAACCTGCCCTGAACGCCTGTGTTTTCATCGTTGATGACGATGCCAGTGTTCGTGACGCGATGGCTTGGTTGCTGCGCTCGCGACGACTGATGAGCGAGGCATTTGCAAGTGCAGATGATTTTGAGCGCATGCTGCAAGAAAGGTTTCCCGGCCCCAAAACACCCGTGCCCACCCAAGCGGGCTGCATCTTATTGGACGTTCGAATGCCCGGGCAGAGTGGCTTGTCTCTGTTTGAGACGCTCATCGGTAATGGTTTGGCCCACACTTGGCCCGTTATTTTTTTAACGGGGCACGCCGATGTGCCAACGGCCGTTGACAGTGTCAAACGTGGCGCATTTGATTTTTGCGAAAAGCCGTTCTCTGACAACGCTTTGGTTGACCGCGTGGAACAAGCCTTGGGTTTGTCCAGTGAGCGTTTGGCGGTTCACCTTCAAAGTGCGGGCTTGGTATCACGCCTGCATGACTTAACCGATCGAGAGCGTGATGTGATGCAGCTGGTGGTAGAGGGCTTGCCCAACAAACTCATTGCCGACCAACTTGACATCAGCGTGCGCACGGTTGAGGTTCATCGATCACGCGTTTTCGAAAAAATGAATGTGAAGTCGGCAGTCGAATTGGCAAATTTATTGCGGGAGATTTGAATGCGTTTGAAAGACCACAAGTCTTTGTGTCATTCTTTGGGCGGACCCTTTGGCTCAGGCTCATTTGGCTTTTCAGACTTCAGCTCGCCCTTGTCACGGCCTGAAAACATGGTCCACCAAACAATCGCCAGCAATATCAACAACGCCAACAACGCTTCTAACAAGATCAAACCCATGCATCATCTCCTTGGTTCATGGATTTTAGGCAGCTTCTTTGTTTTAGGTGTTTTCCTTTTGACGGCATGCTCTTCTCCCGAGAAAAAGCCAACGCCACAAGCCGCCATCACACCGCCAAAGGCGCCTGTACCAGAGACGGCGACTGCGCCTGAAAATGCGCCCACCGTTTTAATCAAGCCCAAAAGTCGCTGGCTTTTGGCCAGCTGGTCTGACCTTCCTGGCTTTAACGCCGACAACTTCAACGAAGCGTGGGTCGCTTGGCGACAAAACTGTGCCCGAAACTTACCCAACACACAACGCCTTTGTGCTGATGTCAGGCGCTTGGACGGACAGCCTTCCGCATTGCAAAAGGCCTGGGTGGTGGAAAACTTTCAACCCTTTCGGGTTGAACATTTAAATGCCAACGCATCGCCAGCCAATGGGCTCTTGACGGCTTATTACGAACCTGTTTTTGAAGCCTCTCGAACGCCAAGGCCTGGCTTTGAAGTGCCTTTGTATGGCGTTCCCGCCAATTTAAAAGCACGCTCTCCTTGGTACAGCAGAGAAGAGATTGCCAAATTGCCCGCCGCCCAAGCCGCCCTCAAGGGCAAAGAAATCGCCTACATTGCCAGCCCCGTAGATGCCATGGTGCTTCACATTCAGGGGTCGGGGCGCTTGTGGCTCACTGAGCGCGATGGCCGTCGCACCCAAATCAGATTGGCCTTCGCCGGCACCAACGAGCACCCTTATCAAAGCATTGGCCGATGGCTGCTCGATCAAAACCTCACCAAGGATGCAACCTGGCCGGGCATCAAGGCTTGGCTTGCTCAAAATCCGCGCAGAACCAATGAGCTCATGGCGCGCAACCCACGCTTCATTTTCTTCAAAGAGGAGGCCCTTCTTGGCGCCGAGGCTCTTTTGGGCCCTAAAGGTGCGATGGGTGTCCCCTTAACGCCAGGAAGGTCTATTGCGGTCGATCCTGGCAGTATTCCCTACGGCTCTGTGGTCTGGCTTTCTAGCGGCGGGCCTCAAACCCCTTTAAATAGGCTGGTTTTTGCGCAAGATACTGGCAGCGCCATCCTTGGCGCCGTGCGTGCTGACTATTTTGTAGGCTCTGGCGACGCAGCCGGCGAATTGGCTGGCCGTCTCAAACAGGATATGAACGCATGGGTTTTACTTCCCAGATAAGCCGTGTCGATCTACACTTCGCCTACATGCTTTTGAAAGTGGCACACCATGAACGCTCCCTTGCCTGAACATTTGCGCCAAGCACTGGCCAATGTCACCCTTGACGACAAATACAGCCTGAAATCTGGTCGGGCCTTTATGAGTGGCGTTCAAGCCCTGGTTCGCTTGCCAATGCTGCAGCAAGAGCGCGATGCATTGGCCGGCAAACGAACAGGCGCCCTCATCAGCGGCTACCGCGGCTCGCCTTTGGGCGGTTATGACCAAGCTTTGTGGAAGGCCAAGTCTTACCTTGAAAAACACAACATCGTTTTTCAGCCTGGCGTGAACGAAGAGCTCGCGGCCACAGCATTGTGGGGCACCCAACAGTTGGGGTTTGCGCCACCGGGCAGCCAAAAACTAGATGGCGTTTTTGGCATTTGGTATGGCAAGGGGCCAGGTGTGGACCGTTGTTCCGACGTGTTCAAACACGCCAACATGGCCGGCACCACGGCGTGGGGCGGCGTCTTGGCCGTCGCGGGTGACGATCACATTGCCAAAAGCTCCACAGCAGCGCACCAAAGCGATCATATTTTCAAGGCGTGTGGCCTGCCAGTGTTCTTCCCTGCTTCTGTACAAGAGGTTTTAGATTTGGGTGTTCACGCCATTGCGCTAAGCCGTTTTGCCGGCGTCTGGTCTGGCATGAAAACCATTCAAGAAATTGTTGAGTCGAGCGCAACGGCCGACATCAACGCCGATCGGGTCAAGATTGTTTTGCCTGAGTTTGAAATGCCCCCTGGCGGCGTTCACATCCGGTGGCCTGATGCGGCCCTTGATCAAGAAGCCCGCTTGTTTGACTACAAATGGTATGCCGCACTGGCCTACATTCGCGCCAATCGTTTGAACCACAACGTCATAGAAGGCCCCAACGACCGCTACGGCATCATGGCCAGTGGCAAGGCCTACAACGATACAAGACAAGCCCTGGTTGATCTGGGTTTAGACACCGATACTTGCCAGCGACTGGGTATTCGGGTTCACAAGGTATCGGTTGTTTGGCCTTTAGAGGCTCAAAGCACACGGGAGTTTGCCAAGGGCCTGAAAGAGATTTTGGTGGTTGAAGAAAAACGTCAAATCATTGAATACCAACTGAAGGAAGAACTTTACAACTGGCCCGATTCACAGCGCCCGCGCATTGTGGGTAAGTTTGATGAGCTCGAAGGCGACGACTCTGGCGGCGAGTGGTCTGTGCCCAATCCAATGGCGCATCGACTGCTTCGCGCCAATGCTGACCTCACACCCACCTTGATTGCCAAGGCTCTGGCCAAGCGACTCAAAAAACTTGATTTGCCCTCTGATGTGTTGGCACGCATAGATGCTCTGCTAGAGACCATCGACGCCAAGGAGCGCGCACAAAACAGTTTGGTGCTCAATCCCTCTGCAGATCGCATGCCTTGGTTCTGCTCTGGTTGTCCCCACAACACCAGCACAAAGGTTCCCGAAGGCTCGCGTGCCATGGCGGGCATTGGCTGCCACTTTATGAGCGTTTGGATGGACCGCAGCACCGTTGGCTTTACGCAAATGGGCGGTGAGGGCACCCCTTGGATTGGCCAGCAACACTTCAGCAATGAAAATCATGTGTTTGCCAACATTGGTGATGGTACTTATTTTCACAGTGGCATCTTGGCTATTCGCCAAAGTATTGCCGCTGGCGTCAACATCACTTACAAAATTTTATACAACGATGCCGTTGCCATGACGGGTGGTCAGCGTGTCGGAGAACGCGCTGAAGGACACACCGTTGTTCAAATTGCGCAAAGCATGCGCGCTGAAGGCGCCATCGTGATCAAAGTGGTCACAGATGAACCCGAAAAGTACGACGGCGTTGCTTTGGCTGAAGGTGTTTTGGTTCATCACCGCGACGAGCTTGATGCCGTCCAACGTGAACTGCGCGAAGTGAAGGGTTGCACGGTCATTATTTATGACCAGACCTGCGCCACTGAAAAGCGGCGCCGTCGCAAGCGTGGCACCATGATAGATCCTGCTGTAAGGGTCATGATCAATGAGTTGGTCTGTGAAGGCTGTGGTGATTGTGGCGTTCAGTCCAATTGTTTGTCGGTTGAGCCGCTTGAAACTGAATTTGGACGCAAACGCGCCATCAATCAAAATACTTGCAACAAAGATACCAGTTGCCTCAAAGGTTTTTGTCCCAGTTTCATCAGCATTGAAGGTGGGCAACTCAAGAAAAAAACCAAAGAACAAAAGTTCAGTTGGGATACTTTGCCCACTTTGCCTTTGCCAGTGGTACCCGATTTAGGAGGCGCGCATCAGCCTTATGGTGTGGTGGTTGCAGGCGTGGGCGGCACAGGTGTGATCACCATTGGTCAGCTTTTGGGTATGGCAGCACATTTAGATGGTCTTGGCATCGTGACACAAGATTCTGCTGGTTTGGCGCAAAAAGGCGGTGCAACTTGGAGCCACGTTTTATTGGCCAAGCACCAAGATGACATTCAAACCACTCGCGTGAGCATGGCTGCGGCAGATTTAATTTTAGGTTGTGACCCCATTGTTGCGGCTGGCAAAGAAACCTTGTCGCGCATGATGGAGGGCAGAACCCGCGTTGCTTTGAATTCTCACAGCGCGCCCACGGCTGAGTTTGTTAAAAATACACAGTGGCAAAACCCTGCAGACAGCTGTGCCGCCGACATTGCTTCTACCGTTGGACTTCATGGTTTGGCCTCCTTTGATGCCGACCATCTTTCAGCACAATTGATGGGCGATACGATTTACATCAACCCCATGCTTTTGGGTTATGCCTGGCAAAAGGGCTGGGTGCCCTTGAGTCTTGATGCTTTGAAGCGTGCCATCGAATTGAACGAAGTGGCTGTTGCTCAAAATTTAACGGCCTTTGAATGGGGGCGTCATGCAGCACATCAATTGCCAGCTGTTGAAGCGCTGTTAAAACCGCTGCAAATTATTTCGTTCAAAAAACGTGATCGTTTAGAAGATTTGATAGCCACACGCATTGAATTTTTAACAGCTTATCAAAACGCTGCTTATGCCAAACAGTACGAAAACTTTGTCTTGAAAGTCAAAGCGAAAGAAAGTCCTTTAGGTTCTTCTTTGCTGACGGAAACAGTGGCTCGTCAATTGTTCAAATTGATGGCTTACAAAGATGAGTACGAAGTGGCCCGCTTGCACACCGACAAACAGTTCCTAGAACGCGTTAAAAGCCAGTTTGAGGGCGATTTCAAGGTTTTCTACCACCTAGCCCCACCCCTTATTGCCAAACGCAATGAGAAGGGCCAACTCATCAAACAAAAAATGAGTCCCCACATGGTGCTGGTTTTCAAAGTTCTGGCTCAATTCAAATTTCTACGAGGCACGGCCTTGGATATTTTTGGTCGCACCGAAGAGCGACAAACAGAGCGTGCACTCATTCAAGAATACAAAGATGCCATTGATGAAGTACTGGTTTCTTTGAAAACAGAGAACCATGCCTTGGCTGTGAAAATGGCCAATGTGACAGAACAAATCAAAGGATTTGGTCATGTGAAAGAAAAACACTTGGCTGCCGTGATGGTTCAGTGGCAAAACTGCATGGATGTATTCAGAAAAGCAATTTAATTTGAATTCTGAGTTTGTCTTTGTATTCTTCTTTTATATAGATTAATACATAGTAGTAGTAGATAAGGAGAGGCTTGTTCTGTGGACAAGTCTCTTTTTTCTTTATAGATCAATGCATTGAATCATTTTGAAGGGTGTGTACGAGGCTGCTTCTGAGGTGTCATTCAGATATGAACAACTTTAGAAATAAAAATAATGTGTGGATAACCATGCTGTTATCCCAAAACTATCCACATGTTTGTTCATTGACAAGCCACTCATCTTCAATGCTAGATTCTTGAGGTCTAAAAATCCCAGTCAGGATGTGAAAAGACCAGCCCTGAAATCATCGACCGCCTGTATCAATTCTTCACGCGTATTCATGACAAATGGCCCGTGTTGTGCAATGGGCTCGTTCAGGGGTTGGCCTGCGATCAAAAGAATTTTGGCACCAGGCGAGCCTTCAATGACAACACCATTTCCCTCATTGTGAAGAATAGCCATTCTGTGTAAATTCACTGCTGTTTTAATGCCTTTACTGACCACATTGACATGACCACGGTAAACAAACAAGAAGGCGTTGTGAAGGGGGTTCAATGTTTGTTGAAAACAGCTGTCGGCCTCAAAATGGATGTCCAAGTAAAGTGGGTTGGTAGGAAACAAGTCAATGGGCCTTTGAACTGCACCTTGTACACCGCTGGATTCACCTGAAATAACCCGAACCCTGATGGACTCATGAGGCTGGTATTCTGGGATGGCATCACTTTGAATATCTTCATAAGCAGGCGAGCACATTTTTTGGGAGGAAGCTAAGTTCAACCAAAGCTGAAACCCCTCCATCACACCTTCTTCTTGTTCAGGCATTTCACTGTGAACAACGCCTCTACCAGCAGTCATCCATTGAACACCACCATTTTGTAAGAGCCCTTCGTTACCTGCACTGTCTTTGTGCCGCATTCTTCCTGCAATCATGTACGTGACGGTTTCAAACCCCCGGTGGGGATGATCTGGAAAACCACCACCATAGTCATTGGGATCATCGCTGCCAAAGTTATCTAGCATCAAGAAGGGGTCGAGTCGCCTTTGGTGCGCTTGTGTCAAAACGCGTGTGAGTTTGACGCCATCGCCATCTCGAGTGGCGTGGCCCATCACTTGTTGTTCAATTCGGCGGCCTTGAAAAGGTAAATTTTCTGGGTTCATGGCTAGTGATTTTGCATTGTTTTCTTGATCTGCATCATTTTCTCAATGCTAAATCGAGTTCAAACTGAATGACATGAAAAAAAGAAGCTTACACATTATTCGGGATGAGCACGCATCTCTTGCGGCCATGTTCCATGCCATGGTGCAACTGCTTGAGCGCGGCCCCCTTGACGATGCGCAAAAATTTTTTGAAGTCATGCGCGCCATGCTTTTTTACATCGATGAATTTCCTGAACAATTGCATCATCCCAAAGAATCCAACCTGCTGTTTCCAAAGGTGGTTAAAAGAGCGCCAGAAGTGATGGGCGCCATCGATCGATTGGAAAGAGACCACATGCGAAGCGAAAAAGCTGCGCGTGATTTACTGCATCTGCTCTTGGCATGGGAGCTTTTAGGGAACACACGGCGCGCTGATTTTGTTTCGGCGTTGGGCCCTTATGTAG
>ENA-OSIY01001184-OSIY01001184.1-marine-metagenome-genome-assembly--contig:-NODE-1184-length-14154-cov-8.930312_pt1 | contig 14154 bp, 8 predicted proteins | sample MGYA00237884_ERZ534233 | MGnify/ENA primary metagenome ERZ534233 (study PRJEB26412, sample SAMN06343840) | marine metagenome | isolation source: estuarine water | place: USA: Columbia River Estuary... | reverse complement strand
CGAGATTTCTGCCTGTCTCGTGGGCTCGGAGATGTGTATAAGAGACAGTTATATAACAGTGGTCAAACTTATAGTTTTACTGTAGGTGCGTTAACATTCGCAACTGTATATGTAACATCATCTTATCAAGGAAATACATCTTATACAAATGATGCTAAATTATTACAATCAATTGCAGAATCTACATCAACCACTTCAAATTTTAGTGCTTCACTTGCAAATAGTGTAACAATTACCAATTCAGATGGAAATCTTGTTGGTACAAATATTACACTCATAAGTGGTAGTATATTTGCTCTAAGATCTTCAACTGGTTGTGGAACACAAGTATATCTTAAGGGTGTAATCAGTGGTTCATTTGGTAAAATTACAGGAACATTTACACCACAATGGTCTGCACCAGCCGATCCATGTAATCCAACCGCAGTATCTTATTATCCAAGAGTTCTTGCTGTATTATCAAATACTCAATATGGTACATTGGATAGTAGTTTTAATGCTCCTGGTTTCAGTGGTTCTGTATTGAATCAAAAAACCGCAACATCTGGAAATTATAGTGGATCTCAAAATCCAACATCATTGAGTGATTTCCAATTGACTTTATCACAAAATGGTTCATTAATTGGTTACTATGACTTCTCATTGAATCCTGCTGATTCAAATTATATTACAAATGTATTTGGAAATGATCCAACCGTTGGTAATCAAAATGATCAAGTTTCCGGTGCTAAGATTGAAGCAGCTTATTTATATAATACATTCGAAGATTCAATTCAAAAAGTAAATGATGAATTAAATAGTGGAAACCCAGGATGGAAAATATACGCAGGAATACCTTCATCTGGTTCATTCTCAACAGGTGAAACATTAAAGTTTACCGATCAATATTCAACAAACTTAAACGCAGGTGATTCTCAATACGGATTAACAAGTGCAGCAACACCTTGGATTCTTTCACAAGGAATTGCTCCTTGGAGTGGAACATCTAATACAGGTGGTTCTACAACCAAGTATCAATTGTTTAAAGTACACACTGTGAGCGATGGTACAATCACAAATAAACAATACAAGATTGAAATTAGTAATGTTAAATTATCTAGTACTGTTGCAGGAAGTGATTGGGGATCATTTACACTTGCTGTAAGATCTTATAGTGATACTGATAAGAAACCAAAGTATTTGGAAATCTTCCAAAACTTGAGTCTAGATCCTAATTCTTCAAACTTCGTAGCTCGTAGAATTGGTGATAGATACAACTTCATCACTTATGCTGGTAAAATCATTGAATTTGGTACTTATACAAACTTGAGTAAGTATGTAAGAATTGAAATGAATACAGTACCATATCCAGTATCTGCTGTTCCTTATGGTAACGAAGCTTATGTAACTCCACTTGGAGGTACAATTGGAAATTATATTCCAGTAGTACAATATAGTAAAGCAAGTATTTATGGATTAGCTCCTGGTAAATACGCATCTGGTACAGTAATCAGTGATATTCCACTTGGTGCTGATTCTGAATTGACTTCTTTATATCCAACAAGTTCAACAAATGCAGGTGTAAAATATGATACAGAAGAATATTTTTATCCTCTACCATTTGGTGCTACTGTAGGACACAATATCGCATTTGATTTGGAATCAACAAGTTCTAATGTTGGAACTGGTTCACTACTTGCTGCTTCATTGAGCGGTAGTATTCCTTCAACATATGATGCAGCTAACGAAGCTACATATGTCAAGATGCGTAAGTTCGTAGTAGGTTTCCAAGGTGGATTTGATGGTCAATCACCCGCAATTCCAATTAATGTTGGAAGTGATATTATCGCAGGTAATACACAAGGTTTAAATTGTACAAATATCAATAGTGCAGGTTCAATCGCTTACAAACAATGTGTAGGTGCTCTTGGAAATGCAGATGAATTTGACATCAACTTGATTGTAACACCTGGTGTTTTCCACGAACAACACAGTTATGTTACCCAATTGGTAACGGATATGTGTGAAGCTCGTGGTGATACATTCTACATTATGGATAACGTAGTGTTTCCATCAAGTAACCAAACTGTAGGATTGATTGATGCAGCAGTAAATGATGTATCTACAATCGATAGCAGTTATGTTGCTACATATTATCCTTGGGTTAAGATTCTAGACACCAACTTGAACAAGATTATAAGTGTACCACCATCAGTAGTAATGCCATCAGTTTATGCTGCTAATGACAATGCTGCTGCTGAATGGTTTGCTCCCGCAGGTCTAAATCGTGGTGGAATTGCTCAAGCAGTTCAAGTTCTAGACAGAACAACCCACAGTGAACGTGATACCTTGTATGAAGGACGTGTAAACCCAATCGCAGCATTCCCTGGTCAAGGTATTTGTGTATGGGGACAAAAGACACTTCAAATTCAACCAAGTGCTCTTGACAGAGTAAATGTTCGTAGATTGTTAATCGCACTTAAGAAGTTTATTGCAAGTAGCAGTAAGTTCTTGGTATTCGAACAAAATGTGGCTGCTACAAGAAACCGTTTCTTGAGTATCGTAAATCCATATTTGGAATCTGTACAACAACGTAGTGGATTGTACGCTTTCCAAGTTGTAATGGATGATACAAATAATACTCCTGACTTGGTTGATAGAAACATCCTATACGGTCAAATCTATCTACAACCAGCTAAGACTGCTGAATTCATCGTACTTGATTTCAACATTCTCCCAACTGGTGCTACATTCCCAGGAGCCTAATAACTAAATAATTCATAAAACCCCTGCTTAGAAATAAGCGGGGGTTTTTTCTTTACTAAATCTATTTATATTATACAATGATTAAATTGACGGATTTATTATTAGAAGCACAATTGCCTTCTAGTGAACAAGATATGGATTTTTATGCTAAAAAGTATAAGAAAACAATCGACTATTTAAGAGAAAAAAATAAGGTATTATTGTTGACAACCAGTAATAGATGGTCACAACATAAAGAAGATGTACCAAAAAGTAATCAACTAGCCACTAAAATCCAAGATTTATTGGGTAAAGAAAAAGTAACATTGATTGATACAACCAAACTTAATATATTTCCATGTGAAGGAAATGTTAGTAGTAATAGAGAATTTGGTGGCAATCATTGTGGAACATCAAATGCTTTATTAAAAGATAAAGAAAAGAATCCAAGTGGATATCATCGTTGTTGGGCAAGTATAAATGAAAAAAATGATGAACTTTGGAAGATTACCAAAGAACTATTTGAAAGTGATTGTGTAGTATTTTTTGCAAGTGTTAGATGGGGTCAAGCCAATGGTTATTATCAGAAACTAATTGAGCGATTAACTTGGATTGAGAACAGACACTCTACACTTGGAGAAAAGAATGTTGTAAAAGACATTGAAGCTGGATTTATTGCGGTTGGACAAAACTGGCACGGTAAACAAGTTGTAGAAACACAAAGAGCTGTGTTGGGAGATTATTACAAATTTAAAACTCCTGATCAATTATTCTGGAATTGGCAATTTACACAAGATGATGCTGACGAAACAAATCGTTCCTACAACAAAGCTATTACAACATTTGATAAAACATTTTTAAAACCATATGATAAAGCTGAATAATTTAGAACAATTTTTGGTATCTAATATATTGATAAACGAAGCAGCCCGTATAGATCACGCAGAAGATTTGATATTTTGGGAAGGTTCCAAAGGAGCTATTCGTTCAATCAAAAGTTTCATTGATTTGGAAAGTGACGGATATAAAAATGTAACAATGAAATGGGATGGTTCTCCTGCAATTATATTCGGGAGAAACGATGAAGGTAAGTTTGTATTAACTGATAAAAGTGGATTTGTTGCGAAAGGTTATAATGGTAGACCAACATCTCCAGAAGAATTGCAACAAATGTTTTTGAATAGAGGTAAAAGTGTTAAAACAGACGAATATAGATTATTTGTTCAAGAAATGAAAAATGTATTTTCTGTATTTGAATCTGCCGTTCCAACAACATTTAGAGGTTATTTTAAAGGGGATTTGTTGTATTTCAATACGCCATTAATTGAAAATGGACGATATGTTTTCAAACCAAACATTGTAACTTATGCGGTTGGTATTGATTCTGAATTGGGAAGAAAGATTTCGCAAAGCAAAGCTTCGGTTGTAGTACACAGAGAAGTGGATAGTTTTGGAAATGAAACTGCGATTACAAATTATAATGTTTTTCAAGGTAAACAATTGTTAGTAATACCGCCAATATCTGTAAATAATCCGCCTAATGTAAATGAAAAAAGATTAAAAGATATTATACTTTATATTAATAAACATGCTAGAAATATAGATGATTTTATTAATCCATCCAAATTGGCAAGTATGAAGATGACTAATTTTCCCGATGTATTATATAAATACTTGAATAGTAAAGTTGATACTGGATTAGTGAATATTGGCGACGATTTTCTACAATGGATTAGTCAAAGTAATCTTACAGATGTAATGAAAAAGAAGATTACTGAGTATGTTAGTAGTAATCGTAACGGATTTGAATCTTTATGGAAAGTTGTTGTGGAAATAATGTCGGTTAAAGATGAAATTATTAATCAAATAGACAATCAAGATAGTGAAATTAAATCATATATAGGCAATGAACCCGGAGGCGAAGGTTATGTATTCTCTCATCCAGAAGGTGACATTAAGTATGTTTCCCGTTCCAAATTCAGCGCTGCAAATAGAGCTGCACATAAACAACCAATTGATGAAGGTGGATGGTTAAAGCCAGAACTTACATCCAAGACAGTTTTGTCACCGGATACAATTGAAAAATCAACTGAAAAGTTCAAAGTTTTTTTGGCTGATTTGAATATGTTTTTAAGTAATATACCATTAACTCCGATTAAAGATTATCAAATCTTGGGTTCTGCTGGTTACTATAAACAAGACCAACACGATAAAGCACAAGTAACTTATGGTGATATTGATGTAATGGTTGTTATACCTATTGAAACCAATGAAGACGGAAGCGATACAAAGAAAGAATATATCAAAAATGTAATTCAATTCATTGAAACTAGTGGACAAAATTATATTGATATTGAAAGTGCAAAAAGATCTGACGGTAAACAGATTATAATTAAACTTGACGATGGGGATTGGGTTCAATTAGATTTATTATATACTACAAAAATATATAAAGATTGGTTTGCTGCTAGATTTACACCTGAAAGAGGTATAAAAGGATTTACAATGGGAGGAATGTATGCCGCATTGGCAGAAGTTCTTAATATTAGAATTGGTGATACAGGAGTAAGAGCTAAATTTAAAGATGGTAAGATTGTATCTCCAATGTTAAGAAAAGATGTTGTAGATAAATTGATATCTAATAGTCCTCGTACATTTTTAAGAGATTTGGCAGACTTTTTGGCTGGTTTATTTGGAAAGAAAATTACTGATATAGATCAAAATTTATCCACACACAGTGGTGTTAATCCAAATGATGTTAAATTAAAAGATTTAACTACAGGTGTTCTTGGATTTGCAAAAACACTTGACAAAAATGGAATTCTTACAGATTTAGGATTTGATTATGGTTCATTCATTAAAGCAATAAAAGACAAATACGCAGAAAAGATGATTGAACAATATTCAAAGAAAGAAAAGAAAGCAACTACTCCAGAAACTCAAGCATCTATTGATAAAATCAAAAAACATGCTGATTTGGGAAATAAAATTGTCAATGATATATTAAAAGAATTTTTAATTACAGAAGGTGGTAATGCGGTTGCGGCTAATAGTGATTTACCAAAACAATATCTAGATTTCACAATAAAAAATGGTTTAAAAATATGGAATCTTGATTCATTAAATTATGAAATTATTGGAAATAAATCCAAACCTGTCTTGGGTGATATTGATGTTGCAATATCAACTGAACAATTGAATCAATTATTTGGTGTAAATTATGATTATGATAAAAAGATGTTTTATGATAAACTAAAACAACATGTAGAAGCTAACACACCATCAACAGTTCCTACACCAGCATTTAAAATAAATACTGGATTGGATCAACTACATTTAAATGTACCTATAATTGATGAAAATGGCAATCCAGTGAAATCCACGGAAATACCAAATGAAGATGGTTATGTACAAATTGATTTAATGATTGGTGATTTAAATTTCATGATTAAATCTTTATCTGGTGCTCCCGATTCAAAGTATAAGGCCGCATTAAGAAACATTCTATTAATGAATATTATGTCTAATAGTTATGAATCCACCGAAGATCCAAATAAGATGAAGAGATATCAAATGAATTGGAAAAAGGGTCTTCAAAGTGCGGATGTTATAACAAATGAAAAGGGTAAACAGGAAAAACAAAATATAAAAACTGTTTATACCGATATGGATGATGTTGCTGAATTTTTATTTGGCGATAATGTAACATTTAATGACATTAACACTTTAGAAAAACTAATTAAATTAGTGAAAGGTAATACTTTTCGTTATAAAAATAAAAGAACTGAAATCTTGGATGATTTCAAAAAGGAATTGGAAAGATTAAAAGTAAAGTTATGAAAAGAGCAACAGGAAAAAGCAATCTTAATATCGTCAGAGATTATGTTGATGGAAACCGTCCATTTATTCAAGTAGGATATGATCCAAATTTGAATAATAGTACAAGAAAAGAAGGTGAAGAATGGGAAGATGGACAAGGTAATAAATGGATTTGGAAAAACAATACCAAAAGAAAAGTATCTAAATGTGGTCAAATAAAAATTGATCAAAGATGTAGCATTTGTAATGCGGATATGAAATTTGGTAATTATTTAGACGATAGATTTTATCCTAAAACAGGTAAATGTTATGATTGTACTATTTCATTTGACACCAAATTAAAAGTATTGGGTGTATATGCAGACTATGAACGATATAAAATCTATAATAGTATGCTTTCTGAAATGAAAGATTTTAAGAAAAATATCACTGATAGTATTGAATACTTAGAAAAAAATACGAACGAAAAATTACAATTTTTCAATGATGATGGAAGTAGTGAATTTTGGACGGATGATACTAATCAAATGGTTAAAGTTTTATCTGATTTGAAAAACGATTTAAAAGATGTCGATGAAAACATCGCAAAAGCCAATGAAGAATTGACTAAATTAAATTATAATCCAGAAACCGAAAAGAAAGCAAAACAAATGGTTTTGGATAGATTAAATCAATGAGTACACAAAAAACACTTAAGGAAGTAATTAAAGAGGAATATAAGAAATGTCTTGTAGATCCAATTTATTTCATGAAGAAATATGTTAAGATTCAACATCCTATTCGTGGAACTGTAAACTTTGATTTGTATGACTTTCAAGAAAAAACTTTAACTGACTTAGTAAATCATGATTTTAATATTATATTAAAATCTAGACAGATGGGTATTAGTACATTAACCGCAGCATATAGTTTGTGGTTAATGGTATTTCACAAGGATAAAAATGTTCTTTGTATTAGTATTAATCAAGAAACATCAAAGGAAATTGTTACCCGTGTTCGTTTTGCTAATGACAATCTTCCATCTTGGTTGAAAGTAAAAGAACAAGAAGATAATAGATTGAGTTTAAGGTTAACAAATGGTTCACAGATTAAAGCCGTATCATCTGCTGGTACATCAGGTCGTTCTTCTGCATTGTCATTGTTGATTATTGACGAAGCCGCATTCATTGATAACATTGCAGAAATATGGTTGTCTGCTCAATATACATTAAGTACTGGTGGTAGAGCTATTATGTTAAGTACACCAAACGGTGTTGGTAATTTCTTTCATCAAACATGGATAAAAGCAGAAGCGAAGGAAAATGAATTTAATACAATTAGACTTCCGTGGAATTTACATCCAGAAAGAGATCAAACTTGGAGAGATAAACAAACAGAATTGTCCGGTGTTAAAGGTGCGGCTCAAGAATGTGATTGTGACTTTGCAACTACTGGTAATGGTATAGTTGATGCGGTTACTATTGATTTTTACAAACAAAGTAAAGTAAAAGATCCAATAGAAATGAGAGGAATTGATCATGGATATTGGATATGGGAATATCCTGATTATAGTAGAAATTATATAGTTAGTGCAGACGTTGCTAGAGGTGACGGTGGTGATTATAGTGCATTTCAAGTAATAGATGTGGAATCATTAACACAAGTTGCTGAATATAAAGGGTTGATAGGAACTAAAGAGTATGGTAATATGTTGGTTACGGTGGCTACAGATTATAACAATGCTTTACTTATAGTTGAAAATGCGAATATTGGTTGGGCAGTATTACAACAAATAATAGATAGACAATATCCAAATACGTTCTATAGTAGTGCAGACTTACAATATGTAGATGTTGAACGACAATTGACTAATAAAATTAACAGAGATGAAAAGAAGATGATTCCTGGATTTACTAATAGTCAAAAGACTAGACCATTATTGATATCAAAGTTAGAATCTTATTTTAGAGAAAGATCTGTAGAAGTAAGATCTATTAGATTTATGGATGAATTGGCAGTGTTTATCTGGGACGGTAATAAAGTAGCAGCGATGAAAGGTTATAATGATGATTTGGTAATGGCAATGAGTATTGGTTTATGGGTAAGAGATACTGCATTAAAACTAAGACAACAAAGTATGGAATTAAATAGATCAATGTTGGGTGGTATTACAAGAATTGGTGGATCTCAAAATGTTTATAAATCTCAAACTGTTAGTAGTCAAGAAGCATGGCAAATGAAAACAGGAAAAACTACAGATAAAAAAGAAGACCTAACTTGGTTATTGTAACATATTTATATATATAAAACTATGGCAAACGAAGAATTTCAAATTTTAAAACAAAGATCTTTATATTCAAAGTTAAAGAGACTTTTTTCAACCGATGCGGTAATTCGTAATGTTGGTGGCAAGAAGTTAAAGGTGGTAGATACAGATGAAGTAATGTATGCTACTGACCGTAATACACTTAGAGATCGTTTTAACAGAGTTAGAACATCTTCATATAATCAATATAGTAGAGACTTTACATTAAGTTATCAAGCTGCTCGTATTGAATTATTCCGTGATTACGACACGATGGATATGGACCCGATTATATCATCTGCGTTGGATATTTATGCGGATGAATGTGTTACAAAAAATGAATTGGGTGAAATTCTTATAATTCATTCAAGTAATGATAACATCAAACAAATTCTTTATAATTTGTTTTATGACATTCTTAATATTGAATTTAATATGTGGAGTTGGACTAGAAATCTTGTAAAGTACGGTGATTTCTATTTAAAAATGTATATTAGTCCAGAATATGGCGTATACATGGTAGAACCTATTAGTGCATATAATGTTACCCGTGTAGAAAATAGTGATTTGACAAACAAGAACTATGTTAAGTTCCAAATCAATTTGCCAGAAGGTGGAAGATTGGAAGAATTGGAAAATTATCAAATTGCGCATTTCAGAATGTTAAGTGACAGTAATTTTATTCCATATGGTAAGAGTATTATTGAAGGTGGTAGAAGAGTATGGAAACAATTATCATTGATGGAAGACGCAATGTTAATTCACCGTGTAATGCGTGCTCCAGAAAAGAGAATTTTCAAGGTTGATGTTGGTAATATTCCACCGGGTGAAGTGGATCAATATATGCAAAAGTTGATGGATAAGATGAAAAAAGTTCCATATATTGATGAAAGAACTGGGGATTATAATTTAAGATTTAATCTACAAAACATGGTAGAAGACTTTTATCTACCAGTTCGTGGTAGTGATAGTGGTACTAGCATTGAACCATTGAGTGGTATGGAATTCAATGGTATTGACGACATTGAATATCTTCGTAATAAGATGTTAGCAGCATTAAAGATTCCCAAGGCATTTTTGGGTTACGAAGAAGATTTAAGTGGTAAAGCAACACTTGCAAGTGAAGATATAAGATTTGCTAAGACAGTTAATAGAGTACAAAGAATTTTGATTAGTGAATTGAATAAGATTGCAATGGTGCATTTATATTCACAAGGTTATAAAGATTCATCATTGGTTGATTTTACATTAGAATTGACAAATCCATCTGTAATTTTTGAAAAAGAAAAGATTGGTATTTGGCAAGATAAAGTGAATCTTTCTAAAGATATGATGGAAACCAAATTATTTAGTAAGAAGTGGATATACGAAAATGTATTTAAGATTTCCGAGGAAGATTCTGATGTACAAAAGAACGATTTAGTAGAAGATGCAAAACAATCTTATAGATTTAAACAAATCGAAGAAGAAGGTATTGATCCAGCCAAACCATTCAATAAAATCAAATCGGAAGAAGGTGACGGAGAATCAGGTGGTGGTGAAATGGGAAGTGAACCCGATGCAGGTGGAGAAGCTGGTGGCGATGCACCAGACGCTGGTGGCGGAGAAGCTGGTGGTGCTGCACCAGACGCTGGTGGTGGAGAAGCTCCTGCGCTTACAGAAAAATCATTTAGATCATATAAAAGACCTTCACAAAAAGGTTCACATAAAAAGAGAAAAGATAATACATTTGGATATGATCCATTAGGAAGCAAAGAAAATGTATCAAAATCACAAACAGATCCATTAAGACAAGGATCTAAGTCTAAATCGGTATTGAGTTTGGAAGGATTAAGTGACTTTTTAAAACCTACTTCTCAAATTAAATCGGAATTATTACACGAAACAAAAAGTCTATCATTGTTAGACGAAAAAAACATTATTGATTAATCATTGTAAATAGTATATTAAAAATGATTTTTACTATAAATTTACTATATTTATAAAATAACGAAGATTAAATTATATGCACAAAGCTAAGCATTCAAAGTTTAGAAATACAGGAATATTGTTTGAATTGCTCACTCGACAAGTGACTTCAGATATTTTATCGGGGAAAGACGAATCTTTTGCCAAGAACATTCTATTTAAATATTTTTCCGAAAATAAAGAATTAGGCAAAGAGCTACAACTGTATAACTTTTTGGTTAATGAAGTCGCTAAAGACGAAACACAAGCGGAAAAGTATATTGAAATTGTATTAAAACAAAGAGATAAATTAAATCAAAAATCATTAACATCCGAAAAATATAATTTAATCAAAGAAATTAAGGATGTTTATCCAATCAACGATTTATTTAAATCTAGTATTAAGAATTATAAAGTATTAGCTTCAATTTACAAAATTTTTGAAAATCACAGTGATAAAAATTCAAAGTTTGATGTAAAAGAAATTGTTTCTTCTAGAACCAGCATAGTTGAAAATTTATGTGGTTCTAGAAAAGTAGTTAAAGAAACAGAAGATGAAATGATTAATGTTTATAAACAACAAAATGAAGAAGTTCGTCTTTTGAGTTATAAAATATTGATTGAATCGTTAAATGAAAAGTATAAAGATTTGGATTCAAGTCAAAAAAATCTATTAAAAGAATATATTAATAGTATAAGCAATACAAATTCTTTGAAGAAATTAATTGATTCTGAAGTAACAAATGTCAAGAAACAATTATCTGAATTAACATCTAAAATTTCTGATGATGTTATCAAGATTAAGATTAATGAAACCGTAAAACAACTTGATAATGTTAATAAATTTAATCTCGTTAAAGATAATCAAGTTATGGTTTTATTGTTGTCATATGAATTGATAAAAGAAATCAAGAATCAACTTTAATATGAACAAAACAAAAGAAATTATTAAGTCAGATGGATCTTTGAAACAAAAGATCAAAGAATTAATTAAACAAGTAATAGATGAAATTACTACATCTTCTGCTGCGGGTAGTGGAGAAGGATCTGCTGGTGTACCTAGAGTTCCAACTTGGGTATCCAAGAAGAAAAACGGCAGAGCAGATTTAGCTACTGTTCTTGGATATACTCTTGCAAAACCAGTAAATGAAGCTGCTGATCCAAACGTACAACAAGATCCCAATGCACAACCTCCACAACAAGGTGGTGAACAAGGACAACAAGATCCAAATTTATATGATGCTAAATCTGATTTGAGTGATTTTGAAAGCAGAGTATCACAATCCACTTTACAAAACAAGTCCAGTTTTCAAAATAAAATACTGAGCAAAATTGGAAATAAACAAGTACAATTGAGAGCATCAAAAGGATATGGACAACCAGAAAAAGATTATCTTGTTAATGTTTCTGGTATAAGCATTGATTTTTATTATGAAAAATATGTCATCATAGTAAAAGGTAGAGAACAAGGTAAACAAAAAGAAAGTGAATACTTTATTAAAGCACCATATCAAATTAAAATTTTAGGTAATGCAGTTGTTACACCTTCTGTTAAAAAGAAACAACAACAAGCTCCTGCAGCACCAGTTGCGCCTGTTGTACCAACAAACGCTGCAACAAAAGGAGTATAATAAATATGAATAAAAAATTATTAGTAGATTTCATAACATTTGATGTAGATAAATCGGTGCTCACTGAAGCAATGGCTAAAGGCGGACCATTTACTGTACAAGGTGTTTTACAAAGAGCTGAAGCTAAAAATTTCAACGGCAGAGTTTATGGTAAAGAACTTTTAGAAAGAGAAGCTCAAAAATATGATGAAAATTTCATAAGAGAACGAAGAGCACTTGGTGAATTGGATCATCCAGACAGTAGCGTTGTGAATTTAAAAAATGTAAGTCACAATGTTAAAAGAATGTATTGGAGTGGCAATGATTTAATGGGTGAAGTTGAAATTTTAACTACTCCAAGTGGTAATATTTTAAAAGAACTACTTAATTGTGGCATTAAATTGGGTATTAGTTCCAGAGGAATGGGAAGTGTTAAAAAGAATGTACATGAAGGTACTGATGAAGTTCAAGATGATTTTGAATTAATTGCATTTGATTTTGTTAGTAATCCATCAACTAAAGGTGCATTTATGTTTCCATCTGGCGAACAATCTTTACAAGAAGGAATTGTAAAAAACCCATTAACTAACAAATGGGAAAAGGTAGAAGATTTAATCAGAGACATTTTAGGCGAAATTAAATAAATATATTTTGTTTTTAATGCATTAATTTATATTTATAGCCATATCACATGAATAACACTCTATCCATATCACATGAATAACACTCTAATCGAAAACATTAAAATTAAATCAGATTTACAATATGACATTTTATTTGAATCAAAAGAATATCATAGTCTAGATTCCGGTACCAAAACATTCATGAAAGAATGTTATGATATGGGTGTAAATACTAGCATCTATATTCAACAAGATAAAGTATTACTTGAAAGCGTGGAAGAAGGTTTCTTTGACCAGGTCAAAGCTGGTGCCGCTCGTTTTGGACAGGGATTAAAAAATGTTTCTGGTATAGGCACACCAACGGCAGATAGCAAAGATGCAGGAGTTGATTCTTTATTAAATAGTTTTAAACAAAAGTTTGAAAAAGCTAAACAATCATCTGGTCAAGGATCACCAGGTACAGAAGGATTGAAAGATAAACTTAAAGATGAGATAGAATATCTAGATAGAAAAGCAAATCAAGATAAAACTCCGCCTCCTGATCAAAAAACAGCAGAAGAAATTGTAATAAGAACTCCAGGAGTTCCAAAGTCTCTTAAAGACAAGATAATTCAAGGTATAAGAGAAAATCCTGGTAAAATTAAATTTTTATTAGCCGCTTCATCATTTCTTGCCGGTATTGTTGCAGCTACTGCTAGTGCAAATCCATTAGTCGGCCAAGTCGCTGGTGCAGCAATAAATGGCATTGGTAATGGTATTTTAGCAAAGATTCAAGGACGTGGTACAGGCGATGCAGTAATGTCTGGTTTAACTCAAGGTGTAGCTGGTGCAGCTCTTGCTGGTGCAGGAACAGCAACAGTAAATGCTATATCATCATATATTGATCAAGCAGGTGAAGTTAGTCCAAATGCATTTCAAGTAACTAAACAAAAAGCTACTGTGCCAAGACCAAGTGTTCCTGGTCCTGGTCCTGGACCTGGTCCTGTTCCAACTGGTTTGGATCAAGTACCACCAGGAAATACAATGCCTCCTGACCCATCAGCTGTTCAAGGACAAAATATTCCTGTAACTCCAGGTACTACAGGTACTACAGGTGTTACAACACCGAAATATATAGAACCTGGCACTAGAGCAGCTAGAGTTGCAT
>ENA-OSIY01001183-OSIY01001183.1-marine-metagenome-genome-assembly--contig:-NODE-1183-length-14163-cov-8.370652_pt1 | contig 14163 bp, 14 predicted proteins | sample MGYA00237884_ERZ534233 | MGnify/ENA primary metagenome ERZ534233 (study PRJEB26412, sample SAMN06343840) | marine metagenome | isolation source: estuarine water | place: USA: Columbia River Estuary... | reverse complement strand
CTATTAACACTAACGAAATATTTTTACTTTTTAAATATGCATCTAGCATAATTAAATCTGATAAATCTTCAACGGCATATTGTACAAGTGAGTGAGTCATTGCTTTAGTAGCAAGATATATACCCATGAGAGAATCTCCGCCGAGACTGGCCAGTTGTGTATCCTTGAGTGCAGTAATTATTTCTGGATTAAAGGATGATATTTGAATCGATGAAAGTTCATGTCTTTTATTAAAAAAGAACTCACGTGCGATTGGAGGTATTTGTAAGAAAATACAATCTGCTTTTGGTTCTTCTGAATTAACTAATCGAATAATCTTTAATATATTAGTTCGAAGACTATCACCCGGCGTCGCATAGTTTACGCAATTACCTCCGGTATTGTTTGCTAGTATATTTGGATATGCTAGTTTTTTGTTTTCTTCTATATAGGCATAGTATTTCGAGGGATATCCGGCAAAGTACTGATCTCTTTTATTGTAATAATCTTTAATGTCCGAAACTTCATTGAACCATGGAAACAGCACAGAGTCGCTTAGTTCATCACCTGCTGTCATGCTACAGCCGAAAAAGTAATATTTTTTCATAAATATATTTATAATTACTAGATTGTTTAATTAATAAAAATATGATATCAAAAAAATTCCCGATCAAAAGCGAAACTGCTTGTTTGTTAAAATGGGCATGGAGTACAGTATTTGTTTATCAAGGCACTAGCAATAGCTGTCATAGAACTATTCACAGTAATGTGCCAGCAGGAGACTTTGGGTCTTTTCACAACACTAAAGAAAAAATCATTGCCAGAGAAAAAATGCTCAAAGGCGAATGGCCCGGCAATGGCTGCGAATATTGTCGAGACATTGAGGCCGCTGGCGGCATGAGTGACAGACAGCGTGAACTGGAAATTTTAGATTTTAGAGAAAACACAGATAATCTAATACCAGTTGAACTATTAACGGATCCGGCTGCAACAACAACTACGCCGACTATGGTCGAGATTTATTTTAGTAATAAATGTAATATGAGTTGTATATACTGTGATCCTAGTTTGAGTAGCTTATGGGTGGAAGAAAATAGAAGGTATGGAGAACATGGAGTTCTTACTGTAGCAAAAGCAGATGAACTAACCGCTACATATGATCAAAGATTGAAAGAGTTTTGGGATTGGTTTAAAGTAAATTACAAAACTATTCGTATGTTACATGTGCTAGGAGGAGAACCATTTTATCAAGATGAAACCGAACAAATGATTGACTTCTTATTAGATAGCGATGTTGCTCCGGGTACTGTGATTAAATTTTTTAGTAATTTAAAAGTTAATAAAGAAAAGTTCACAAGATTGATTACTAAGATGAAACGTTTACACGACGAAAAAGGTATTAAACTTGGCATTGTTGCTAGCTTAGATGCATGGGGTGTTGAACAAGAATACGTTCGCAGTGGATTAAAGTTAGAGCAATGGCAAGAAAATTTCGAATACATGGTACATGAGTGTAAATGGATCGAACTAGTTATCAACAGTACAATTAATTGTTTGTCTATTAAATATATGCCAGCTTTTGTAGAAAAAATGAATGAATGGAGAAAGATTCATCCAAACATAACTAATTCTTTTAACTTATTAGTTGAACCGGAATCAATGAATCCTGGAATTTTCCCTTCAGGCTTCTTTGAAGAGGACTTACAGAAAGTTTTAGACCTAATGCCAACTAATGAACACTGGGAAAAGAGTTTATATACACACATGGTCGGTGTTAAGAAAACTATAGAGAATACCCCGTATAATCCTGCTAAACTTAGAGCATTAAGATCATGGTTAGACAAAATGGATGCTAGGAAAAAAACTAACTGGAGACTAACATTCCCTTGGTTAGTTCCTGTGATCGACGATCTTTAATTAATCGAATCAACCCAATCGATATATTCCGGGAACACATTACGCCAATTTGTTTTTCTAACTACGTCGATTCCGGTTATTGCTTGTTTAAATAATCTGGCATTTTTCTTATCGTCAATGATAAATTTTTCTAACTCAGTGTACCACGGGTAAGGATCAAATCTGTTTACTAAATTATTACTAATAATGTACTCTTCTAAGTTTACTAATTCTTTTTTAAATCTGTCATCTAATACTTCTATTCTCCAAAACTTTTGAAACGTATAGTTATAAAGAAACTCTAAATTTTTATAGGAACTAAAATATTTAAAAAAATCTGTTATCTTGGAAATTGTAAAAGGATTAATAGTTAAACGTATGTTGTGATGATCGGCATTGGTGTTATGTATTTTAAAGTTTTCTAAAAAGTTTGACCATACTAAACCACCTCTAACATATTCAGCACGTTCTTCTAAATTCTCTATACTTGACGTAATTCTTATAGTAAATCTATCTTTGTATTTTTCTTTTAACACATTTATCATGTCGTAAAAGTCAATTAATTTTTTTAAATTAACATTGGTATTTGTGGAAATGCATAATAACACTGTTCTGTTTGGATTGTTGGCGAAAAATACTTCAATAATATATTTCATGCTCTCATGAAAGTTATCTATAATAAAAGGTTCTCCGCCTGTTAGGCTAAAAATAAATTGGGTTGTTTCTGTGGGTATATTTTTTACAAAATCCGTTATGTGCTCTAATGTAATTTTAGATCGAGTCTCTTCAGGATAGATTATTAATTCGCCAGAAGTGGTATCTGGCCATAGATTAAACTTCTTAATTGAGCTACTTAGTGATGGAAGACAATAAAAACATGATTGATTACACAGCGAAGAAATTTGTAAGTTAAGATTTATAAATTTACTAGCACGGTGTACTTTATTTTGTTTGATTCGCCAGCTTTGCTGATTATTATTTTCATAACTCCAACAATCTTTACAACGACTTGTTTGTATACCTTGTGTAAGTTCTTGTCTTGCTTTAACAGTTTCTTTATTAAAATCCAAATATTTATAACCTAATAAATTAATTTCTTCTTCGCTGGGTTGAATATATTCAAATTTACAACAGTGACTCAAGGACCCTGTGAATAAGTTGACATCGTATGCGTTCTCTAATTATGAGCAAATAATCGGTTCGTTCATTTAAATTGTTCCTTAAAGGCATCGTATTTATTGCCGCAAGTTTTAGCGCAAACTGCTAACTTGCCTTCAGCACAACTAGATTTATTCCACGAATCTGGAATTATTTCTTGAATAAATTTGCCGTTGATAACGTCATTTAAATCATTAACACGTAGATCTAAACTATCTAAGCCAGCTTTGTTAATAGCATCCCATATTTGGCCGCCACGTTCTTTCCAGTACCAAACATACATTTGTCCCGCAGTCCAGCAACATGGTTGTAAATATCCTTCTGCTGTGATGTAAATGCTTTTCTCTTCTGCGACTTTGCATTTAACTTCTACACTATCCCAGTACTTTTCCATGTCTTTTTTCTTAGCAGGATCCGCATTGAATTTTTGTTGTCCTATTCTACCTTTTAACTCTGCTACAGTTGTTATGAAATCAATTTTAACTTCGTCTTTGTCTTTGCTTAGACTTTCTAATTGTTTTAGTGCGGCATTTTGATATTCGGGATTCTTGGGCATACTTAACATTTGTGTTTCTGCGCCTTTTCTATTGCCTGCTTGGTGTTCTGCTTTAACCGCGCCACGTGTATTACTAAAGAACCTATTGGACTTTTTAACATTAAACTTTTCAAAGCCCATGCTAGTTGCCAATGCTCTGGCTTCTTCTACTTGATGTTCATTGTGTCCGAATACGATGTAGTCCCAACGTGCTCGTCCTCCAGCTTGTATAAAAGCTCTAGCATTTTCCATTATCTTTTTCCATACTGTGCCTTGACGATACAAATGATTGGTATCTTCTAAGCCGTCCACACTGAATACAACATAATGACTTTTGCCCATGGCTGCGGGCAACCTACTCCACCATTCAGGAGTTTTAGCACTGGCATTTGTATGAAAGCTGAGTTGCATTTTAGCATTGTGACTGCGAATGTATTCAAATATTTCCAAGGTATCGCTGGCGCTGATAGGATCGCCATAGTTGCCGCACATGTATAACCGTTTCAATTGCTTGATAAATTCAGGCTTCAGAATTGTTCGAACATCATTTAAACTCAGTTCGGCATTGTGTAACTGAGGATTTACTTCGCCTCCGTTGATGTTACGGGCACACTGGGGACAGCTTGCATTACAGCGTTCAGTGACTTCTAAATGAACTGTGGTAATTTCATTGGCTTTATACATTACTTGATACCATATAACATAAATCTACTGTAACTATCAAAATTAAACTCGCCCCTGTATAACGTTTTTGACATAGAGTATTTCATTAAAAAATCACCTAGATCTATTGCTTTATTAATGTGATCACTATCACTCATATTATTACTTTGTATCAGCACTAATGATCCATTCGGCAGTTTTTCATACCAGTTTAAATCCATGTGTTCAGCACTTGTGTTAATTATCAAATCAAATTTTTGCACAATTCCGTTTATTTTTATATCCCCGCTGGAATCAAAAATATCATTGGCATTGCTGTTATCTATAATCAAAGCAGGATTAAACAATTTAGATTCATCATTAATACTATTGTCGATATCGACCGATACTAGATTATTAATTTTAATATTATTAAAAAATAATGTATGGTGAGAAGTCCACCCACCAATTAACAATACATTTTCAAATTTATTGTGAAATTTAGATATTGTTTCTCCTATCCACATTTTACTAAGTATTTGTGTTCTGCTAAAAATAGAAGCTAATAAATTTTCTTTACCTCTTGATAATATCATTGATAATATATTACAAAATTTATCTTCGGGAAATGCAGAATTTAAAAGGAATACAGTAGTTTCAATATTTAAATTTTGACTTATACAAACAGACGTGTATGTATTCAATCTATCTATTCGGTTCGTATCTATTAAGTTATCATAATCAAATGCTATTAGTTCTTTTAATGCCCAAGGCTTATCAGATTCAATATGATGCTGTATATTAATTAAATATTTTACAAAACTTTCTTTTATATTGTCATTGTCAAAATTAAAATATTTTTCCAATCCATATATTATTTGACGTTGATTATTCATTGTATCCCGCACCATTCTGTAAATTTATTTTTTAACCATTTGAAATCATTTACTTTCATTGCATCATAATCTTCTAATGCCCATTGGCAACCTTGTCTAGCCCCATGTATTGCAAAGTATCCGTATTTGGTTTCAATGCCTGCTTCGCACCACATAGCCAGTCTCTCTTGACTTTCTTGATCATTGTTATTTTTATTAATGCCTGCACTTAGTTTAACTGCTTCACGGAATGCTGTTCGCCAGGTACTATAAGGATTATAATTAAATCTATGCTCAGTAGCTAGTATGTTTAGTTTAATATAACTATCTGCTAGGCTAGTTGTCATATCTGGACCACTAAGTCTTTCTACACTAAAACAATCTTTAGAAAACAACTTGATCCCGCCATGGCCATATATTAATCCATTAACAGGATTCTTACTACGGAATACTGCTACACTCTTTGGGGTTAGTTCTATAGTCTTGTTAAAATCAAAACTATCCACTATCCAAGAATCAGCATCTATTACATAGAATCTATCACCATCGCATAGACCGGCAATATGTTTATGACTTTCAAATATGTTACCCACTGATGCAACTGCAACTGCATTGTCAGTTTTAGACTGAAGACGTTCCCAATTTTCATTAAGATTGTCTTCATCAGTGTACAAAAAATAAATAGGTATCATTTTAATATTTAGGCAATTCAAAACCAAACAACGGTAACGCACTTTGATTTAATAATGCCGGCCATCCCAATCCTTTTCCTGGACTGATATGTACATGTTTGAACCATACACTTTGATCGGCATCGAGTTCAACTAACGGAATATTTAATATTGAGATTAAATCAATCATTAATTTATGACTGCGTTCATTAATATATTCTCCATGATTTAACTGGGCAATCTGTTCATCCCAAAATTTATCAAACCAAGCATAGTCTGAAATCACAGTATGATCAAATGATTCTATATATAGCTTATAGGCAGCAAGACGTGCGCCATAAATAACCCAATCACCGTTTTCAACATCGCGACCAACTGTCATCCATATTAGCCAGCGGGCAAAGTTAGCTGGGTACATTTTATGTTTAAAGTCTTCTGGTAATACTTTGTTACCTTGATCTAGGCCCATTTTAATACCTTCTCTAAAGCCTGCTCTAAAGGCCTGCTTAGGAGTTGCATTATTATATACAACACCATACGTATTGTTCATTTGTTTATATTGCTCAGGATCCCAACAAAAATCAACATTATGAGTGCTGTCACTTTTTTCGGCTGCTTCGTGGCTTTTCATATTTTTTACATGTTCTGCATACCACAATTTAATTCCGCCATTGCCATAAACTAGACCATTAACAATATTACGACTACTCCAGCTTAATGTAGCTTTTGCAATATCAGGCGTAATATCGATACTTTTTTTCCATATCTCATGATCTACAAAACAATCAGCATCAACTGTGAAAAATCTATCCGTGCCTGCAACATCTGCCGCTGCCTTATGTGCCGCATCAAATCCTTTAACTCCGTGTACCCGGTGTACTAATGTAGAATTAGGATGATTATTTTTTAAGTGATTAAAATTGTCATCAGCATTAGGCTCATCAAAACTTAAAAACACAACAGGTGGTGTTTTTAATTGTATTGTTTGTTTTTTTCTATTTAAACCACTGTCAAAAGAATTTATTAAACTCATTTTTCATCCATTCATAATCATTAATTAACTTTAAAGAGTCTTCATCATCTTTAAAACTCTCTCCATACTTCTTACCTTGTATTGCACCTTTTATGCAATATAAGCCAAAATTCTTGTCACTACCAACGGTAGTCCATACTTGCAATCTATATTCTACTTCTTTTCGAAGTTTTATCGATTCATCATAATCAATCTCGTCTAGTATTTCTCTATTAGTTATATTTGACGCTAGTTTTGCACATTCACGATATGCACTTCTAAATGTATTAAACTCATCGTAATTGAACGCTGTGATGTTACTTATTGCACTGAATACTTTTGTACTTAAACCAAACCCTGTAGTGAAATCAATAACATCTTTATTGTCACATAATAACGGCTGCTTAGGTAGTATTTTAACACCTCCGTGCCCATAAGTCAAGTTATTTATTGGGTTAATACTATGCCAAATATAAATTCGTTCGCTTTCGGCTTTACCCCAAAGATCTAAATATTTAGATGGAGTGAAACTGAAATCAAAATCATCGACTAATATTGCATCACTGTCTACTACATAGAAATTATTAGTGAAACTGCGTCTAGCACATTCTTGATGCGCTGCCGCAAATCCTTTTACACCATTGACTCTACGAGCATTGGGAACAAGCTCTTTAAGTTTGGCATAATTTTCATCTGCGTATGGCTCATTGTAACTAAGGAAAAAAACATCTAGCATTATACTAGTATTTAATATTTTTACTCACGTTACTACAGGCACATTGTACTTTAAATAAAAGTCTTGGGCATGTTCAATATTATTAACCATTGGTTGACCTTTGATGTTCAAACTAGTGTTTAGTAACATTGGACAACCTGTTAGGCTGTGCCAATTTTCTAATAGCTTTCTAAATCCAGGGCTATCATTCTTAGATACTGTTTGCACACGACTTGTTCCATCTTTGTGTATAATAGCAGGGAACTCATCGGGCTTAGTACATTTAGCAACAAACTGCATAAACGGACTAGCTGTTATGTTTGTGGGCATGTCGAAATAGTCATGCACATGTTCTTCTAGGATTGCTGGTGCAAATGGTCTGAACTGCTGTCTTCGCTTGATTGCGTTGACAGTGTCTTTGATTTCGGAACCTCTAGGATCTGCCAGTAGGCTTCGGTGCCCAAGAGCACGTGGTCCGAACTCAGCCTTGCCGCTAGCCACCCCCACAATTTTATCTCTTGTAAGTATGCTAATAGTTTCATCGACTGGATATTCCTTTCCCATGTTTGTGCCAAGATATGCTCCTGGCCAATTAACTTGCTCGCCGAAGAAAGCGGCGACTGCGCCAACACTACTTCCAGCATCTCCTGGGTTTGGCATAATCCATACTCGATCCCAGTCACCTGTGATCTCACTGTTGGCCACACAGTTAAGAGCACAGCCGCCCATTAATACAATGTTCTTGCTGGGTAAGTTTGCTCTTGCCCAACGACTAATACCTTGTAATATTTCAGTATACACTTGTTGGACTGCGGCAGCTAAGTCAAAAGTATCTTGTTCTCTTAATAAATCTAAGCGCCAATCAGGACAGCCACGATGTAAGTTACGTTTGAACTTAACTTCTGGTCCGTTAATAACAGCAAAGAAATCTTCGTATATGGCGGTTTTATATTTGTTGGGATTACCATAAGCAGCCATTCCCATGAGAATATATTCTTCTTCATTGGGCTTTAATCCAATGCGTTGTGTCATGGCACTGAACCATAATCCTAGGCTATCCGGATAACCTTGTGTGTACACTTTCTTTAAGTCGTTACCTTGTCCTTGCCAAACTGTAAGTGTTTCAAACTCACCGATACTGTCGATAACGACAACTGTAGCATCTATTAATCCACTTGTATAGTATCCTGCGGCAGCATGACTTCTATGATGCTCGCCAATGTGTAAAGGTTGTGTTAAATTATATTTTGCAAGATAAGTTTTAACATCATTTTCTTTAGTTCTATCGCCTTGCCCTGCTGTATATTGACGGGCTGTTTTTAAATCTGGATTTTCATACCAAACGATTAAATCTGGCCGGCCGTATTGTTCAGCATCTTCTATAATGCCAGCACATAAGTCTCCGTCATTTTTAATGCCAGAGTAGCGTTCGCTGTGTGCCGCAAATTGTAATTGTTTATCATGCCAAACACTGACAGCGGCGTCATGACTGTTGGCACTAATTCCCCAAATGTTCATCGGTATATAAATGGATCTCGTCGACGTAATTCTTCTAAACGTTTCTTGAGTTTAATTTGGAATTGCACATCTGGATGCATGTAGTCAAATGTTTTATAATGATCCAACAGTTCTGTAATCTGTTTTGCTAACTGTGATTTAAATTTATCATAGTCTATACCAGCAATAATATCTTTATAAGTTTGACTATTAAACAAATAATGTCCGCTTACATTAACTGCAACATATTTGTCTGTGACACCCTCTGGCACCCAGCGTTGCCAATAGTTTTGATTATAAACTAGATCTGAAAATACTGACCACAAATCCGCCGGAGCAAACTGTTTTAACAAAGTAGTTTGTATAACACCTAGTTGAGGTGCAATGTTTAAGCTATCTATACCTGCTTCAATTCGTTGTTGTATATCTTCTGCAGTAAAGTAATCTGCATTGTGTTCTTTGAACATAAAACCGGCGGCACGTATTTGTTTACCGATTTCACAATTACGTTCTATATCAAACGTTCCAGCCTGACCGTCTTTGGTTAGACTTCCTGTTTGAGTGACAAAGAATTTAACATTGTTCTTATAAGGATTTAAAAATCCCAACTGTACATCTATTCTAGCAAGACTACTATCGATATCTATACCTGTATTATCTTCACTGCCAAACTCTAACATGATATCAGGATTTAAACTTAACGCATGTTCAATTAAACGTTTTGCATAATGTAATTGATTATCTTTGATACGACTAACATCGACGTGAATTAAATCAAAGCCATTAGCAATGTCTGAATCTATAGTTTTCATACAACGATCCATGGCATCTTCGATAGTTAGCCCACGATCTAAATCACTGAAGTACGGACCGCAATGATCTCTACATAATAATAAATTTGAATTCTTATAAGGTTTAATTTGTTCTGCTAGTTCTGCAGAAGTACAAACATACCCAGTAACATAGTCTACTTGATTACGACTGGCAATAATCATCAATGGATAACTATTCTCTACTGTATGTTTTGCAAGTATTTCTATAATTTCCTTACTCATTGGTCCAAAGCCCAATTTAAATTGTTTCATATTGTCTGCTTTCAATTTCGTTGTAAACATTGATGCTTGGTTTTATTCCAGTATAAATTTCAAATTGCTTTAAGAATTGACTGCGATAAAACTCACGCCCAGACATATATTTAACTCTAGCAATCTTACATTGTTCTTGTAATTCGTTGTCTTTGATTGCAAGATCTATAACAACTCTAGAATTAGGAGGTATTTGCCCCAGTTTATATGGACTGTCAAATGTGTTAGTGCCTAACGCGGTACAGTTGATCACTACATCACTGTAAGAATATCTGTTGTTCCATGTCCCTGCATTTTTGGTGCAGACATTTAAGTTACCGTAATGTTGTTCTTCTAGATATTTAACAAACATGCTGCCAATGGCTCCGCCGCCCAAAATAGTAATCTTATCACCTTGTCGAATTTCTTTACATACATATTCCACACCTGCTAAGTCTGCATTGTAACCAGTTGTTATACCTTTATCTATTTTAATTGTATTACAACTATTATATAAATCAGCATACGGATGACGATTGTTTAATAATGGCATTACTACTCGTTTAAATGGCATGCTTACGCTAATTCCGCTGACGCCATCTTCAATTGCTTGTTTAATACTTTGTTCAACATTAGCACAGGCCAATGGAGTGTATGTTGCATCTATATTGTAGTGCTTAAAGAATTCTGTATAAAAGTATTCTCCGGTCTTTCCTGGATACTGACTTAGGCTTATAAATTTTTTCATCGTTTGTATGCTCTTATCTGTTTTATTTTATTGTCTTGATCAAACTCGATAACATCTACTACTTGTGCTACTATTGCATTATTAATTATAACTTTTATCTCTGCTATAACTGTGTCCAATCCTACAGCAATTTTATCAACATCAATTCTAATATCTTTAACTGAATTAAAGAAATTTTGATTAAATTTTAAAATATTATCTTTACCTACTATTTGAACTTCCCAGTCTGTTAATACGATACTGTCACTGAACAATACTTCTAGTGATGCGGCATCTTTCTTACAGAAACTTTGAAAGTACATTAATGCTATTTGGCTCTGTGTTGGATTACTCATTGTCTAACTCCGCAAATAATTTAATGCCCAAGTACCACAAGAATATATCAAATGGCGCTGTATGTAATGGGCTCATGTTCCAAAAGATGATTGGTATTAGTTGTTGCACTTTTTTATAATCTAACTTATTATTTAAGATATATTTCTTTAGACGTTCTTGATAGACTGTAATATGTTCTACACTAGGAATACTCAGCGTTACACTATCGCTGTCAATTTCAATGTTAAAGTTATGATTCTTAATGTTAGCATAGTTAATGATCAAACCTCCGGCCATCTTGGCCAAGTCGTAGTATATATCACCGTATTCAACAATGCCTGCAAACTCGTGACGCCAATCTATGATCTTAAACTCTCCGCTGTCGCTGACGATAATATTATCAAACTGCAAGTCCCCGTGCAAGAATCCTGGGCGAGTAACTTTTGCAAAATATTCCCAGTCTATCTTATCTAAATAATAACTGTAATCCCTGACTTCTACGCCGTCAATGTTAGTCACTGGGTTTAAATTAGGATATTTTTCTAAAAACTTGTTGATACGTAACAGTGATTTTGTTTTATAGAATTCAATGCTGGCATCATGTATATCGGCATCTATGTCTTGCCACACATTTGTTTCCAGCCAATTAAGCAATTCATTAAACGCCACAGGATTATTAAACTCGTAGAGAGTTTTACCTGGAAAGAAATCATAGGCCATATAGTTACCGCTGTGCGTACAATTGGCAGGAAAGACATGTGGATTGGCCAATACTTTGTCATACTTCTTTTTAGCAACTGTACTATCTAGCCACCATTTAACTACACGATTGTTGCAGATATATGTTACTTCGTCCTTTTTTGTAAAGTCGAATTTTTGACTTTTACTTAATTCAGTTTGATATATCATTGGGCTTCCAAAGTCTAACCAAGAGTCCAAAGAAGCCACTTCACTGCCATGCTTAATTATGCCAATAAATTCATTGCTATCTGCATTGGATAAATCTCTAAAGAATAATTCCCAATCGTTGATGTACATCAAACCAGTAAATGCTCTCCACGATTCATCGCATGACTGTTTAAACTTGATGTCAGTAATTCTCCACTGTATGTCTGTTTCAAACATTGTGTACAAATGTGAATCTTTTTCACTGACATCTTTGACAAAATAACAGTCTAACTTATTAACTTTATTCAATATACTTTCATCAAAGTAAGTATCGCAAGGCACGTACCAAAATGGACTGTGTATTGAATTTTTACATTGTAGCAATGTGTACCCGGTTCCTGACTTTGCACTAGTCCAATCATCAATGTCTATGAATTCTATGTTCCTGTCACTGTATGCTACATTACAAAAGTCTATAATTTGTTCTTTTAAATAACCAACGGGAATAATAAATTTACTGTCTTTTGGAAAGCTATCAATAATATGTGCTAACACTGGCTTATCTTTGTAAGGCAATAATGCCTTATTAAGATTTTTAGTATAGTTGCCCATTCTACTTCCTAGGCCGGCTGTGGGTATTATAACTGTAGTCATGTGTATATACTTATTTTTTTAATTTTAAAATCCCGCCAGAAGATTTAGATGTTTCTATTAATTCATTGTGCAGACTATTATATATTTTTTCAGCAACTAGCTTATGTGATTCTATGCCGGGATGTGAATTATCTTCTGCAACATCTATAGCTTCAAACCATACGTAGTCATCTCTGTTATATTTTGTCCAATGTTCTGTTTCAAAATACCACTGTTCCCGTTGTGCCATGACATATCGAATGCCTTGATTTTCTAAATACATCTGTGCATGATGTACATATTCCATGCTCTTAAGTTCTAAATCAACTAGTTCGTGTACTGCATAAAACTTATGTCCAATTGGTTGCCACATAGTCTGAGTCATTCCTTGAGAGTCAAATAATATTTCTCGTCCTGAATAACTCCAAGCTACCACTACTAGATCATCTGGATTAAGATCTGTGTTAAGTATGCAATGTAGTATTTCATGATTACCTATTCCGCCACGAGCTAGATTATCAACTTGACTAACAGCCATTTTTCTGGCTAGTACAAATGGCCAAGCATGGTCACTGAATTTTAGTTGCCAATTGTTTACTAATAATTGTTGCTGCCATCCTGGTAACCATTCACCTACAGTACAACTACAACCAAAAGCAACTATTCTTTTATAAGTCATTGCGTCAATTAACTATGTTCGTAGCTAATTCTTCCGTGTGTTCTACCAGCGTCGTCTTGTAATCGAATAACATCGTCAAGTTCGGTGGTACTAGTTTCCATAAACTCTAAGTCTGTGGTAGCCATAACACGATGTACATATCCTGGCTGTACATTAAACACAACTCCGGGCTTTAAATCTATGCGTTCAAAGGAATACTCATATATCTCAACTTGCCGATCAGTCATGCCTTCTGCTAAGAACTCTGCTATGTCCAATGGTTCCCGACTACGATGTAAAACACCTGTGCCGCTGAGTACATAGTTAGTTTCAATCTTGTATTCATGTACTTGTAAGCTGGTTCTATTGCCAGCTTTAAACAATATACGTTTACTGGCATATGGAGTTTCACTGCCATCCGCAATCCAAAGCTCGTAGCCCCAGTGTTTATTAACTTGTTTAATCATTGTATCCATCCATTCTTTTGTAATTTATCCACAATCATTTCGTAGGCTACTACATGCCCTTGAGCACTGGCATGTCCAGTATTAACATCATCAGGGTATTCAAGGGTAATTGCTCCCCATGAGAATCTCAGTATGTTATCAGCTTTGACTAGATTGTTATATAGCTCTTGCCAAGGTAACAGCATAACATAATTCACCCCAGCGTTACTTAGTAGTGTAGATGCCATAGACATAAATGCTTGACTTTGTAGCTGACTAAGTTGTTCACTGTATACACTGGCATAAAAGTCTTTGATTAGTTTAAGTTTGGCTATAGGTTCATCAACCAGTCTATTGTAATATGAGCCACGTTCATTTAAACCCTGTGCTACAAAGACATCTAAGTAATCAATTACACCCGCAATGTTTTC
>ENA-OSIY01001181-OSIY01001181.1-marine-metagenome-genome-assembly--contig:-NODE-1181-length-14188-cov-5.826377_pt1 | contig 14188 bp, 9 predicted proteins | sample MGYA00237884_ERZ534233 | MGnify/ENA primary metagenome ERZ534233 (study PRJEB26412, sample SAMN06343840) | marine metagenome | isolation source: estuarine water | place: USA: Columbia River Estuary... | reverse complement strand
TGTTCAATCCAATCAGAATTTAATTGATAGTATTTAGCTGAAGAAATTGATTTTGGGACTGCAGTTCCAGCTCTTACACCCCCTAAGGATGAAGCTAGATAATCGAAATATGTTCCTTTACCATCATCTGTATTTTCTTCTGCTGCTTTTCTAGCTATTTCAGCTACCCACCAACTTGCTACTTGACTTGAATATTGGGCCCAAGTAACATCACTATAATATTTTCCAGATATAGGAGATTTAATAACGTCTCTTACTCCCTTAGAAGCTTTACCAAAGTTTTTAGAAACTTTACTTTGGTCTCTTTTTTTAGGGGCATCAAAATAATCATCATCAAAAGGCAACGATTCGAAGCTCCCCTGCACCAAGGTTGCTTCAGTTTGCCAGTCTTTAAGCATTTGATCAGCCAAATCAATTGCCGCCATAGATATATCGATGCCGAAGGTATCAAACCCTTCACGGGCTATCATCCAAAGATTAGCCCCAGAACCGCAGCCTAGCTCAAGTACGCGGATATTTTTGCGTTCACCAAGCTCAGTAGTGTCAAAAAAATTACGACCAAAAAAACGCAGTAATTCCTCGTTCGGATAACGCCGCTGTGCTTTAAACCCCTCGTCAGCATAAGATTGCTCATACCATTGTTGGGTTTGTACGTTTAAATCGAGGGCATCAACCGATTTGTCGTTCATGAATATACTCTTTGATTTCAAACTCTATACCGCTTTAGCTTTTTTTCTGGCTAACAAATCAGCTTCATCTAACGTGTCATCGCCATCATCATTACCCAACATGCCCATCAAGTAGCTACGTTGTTCATCCTGACCATCTTCCAATACTCTCTGATATTTGAGCTTGGCCTGTTCCATGTATTCCGTAAATATTACAAACATCTCTTTCATCAGTTCCAGCGTTTTCTGTTCATCAGCAAATCCATAGAGGCCCATGCGAAAGACTGAATGAAGGTATGTAATAGAACCATCAAGAATAAAATATAAATGACGAAAACGGGTATGACTATATGAGTATAGACACCTAACTTGCAGTTTCAATGCAGTGGCAATTTCTGCCCGAGATTCAAATTCTTTATCTATGCAACCGATCATTTCGTCACAAATATCATTGAATTGTTCTATTGCCAACCAATTGAGGTAAGTCTGTTCATTATGCTTACGGTTGGGGAATTGCTCTGTTTTAAGATATTCAATAACTTCTTGTTTATTAGGTAAGCCACCCATCAACATCAAGTCTTCGTGATGCAGCGGTGTAGCTCCCTTGATTTTTGCTCCGTCAGAACAATTGTAACAATTTAATTTAGGGAACAATGACAATAAATGACCAAGCTGAGCCGTTCCCACGTTCAAAAATCCAGAGGTGAAGACTGTACCGCCAAAATTACCATCCACTTGAAGCTCGCCAGAACGGATCAATTTGGTCAGGGCTTTTTTATGGGTACCGTCTTTATTGTAATAACTGCTACTTTTTGAATGGTGATGTTCAGGATCTTTATAACCGCCGTCAATCCCCATTAAATAGACTTCTTCAAATCCCATATTAGCAACAAAAGCCAATGCGGTATTTGCTACTACTGGGTTACTATAAGACAGCTGGCAAAAGGTTTTGTTACCGTCAATAAAATCACAGGAAATAGTGGTACCCGGTTCTGACGTTTTAAAGCTCATGCCTGTCCATTTGAACAAATCAGCACAGTCTGGGTGCATCACATTAACAGTCAAAAAATTAATCTGTTTGATAATGTCCTTGGGAATAAACTCGTTGTAATAATCGTACGTGAAGCGAGTACGTTCCAATGCAACATGAAAATCTGGAATTATACCATGTTTTAATAGAGGCAATATCGCAGAACCACAACTGAAAATCACAACTTTATCTTCGTGCTCTTTAAGCGTTTCTATGACGCTGTCAAAAGACGGTCCGTTAGCCACCACAAACGCTGGCATACCCCGCCATTTTTTTGGCAATTCGGCGTTTAATTTTAATGTCGGCAATTCCCTTTTAGCATTATGATAATCATGGGCAATACTGATGACTCCATCATCAAAGAATCCCCAACCTATTGCCACCATATGAAAATCGTTATTTAATTGTTTGATGATCTTAGTGAGGCTTGCTGAGGGATAATGCTGGTACATCAGGGCATTTACCGAGTTAAATGCACCACGGTGTTTCATTTCATTGATAAAGTCGTTGGTAAATTGTTCGTAACTGACGCCTATATTTATCATGATATTGCCATCACGCTCATCAATCAGCTCCAATATATGTTTCCAGTCACAGGTATACAGGCTGGCAAAAAACCAGTCACGATTAGGTTCACAAATATAAATGTGATCAATGGTGATATCATCAAGTAAAATCGGAAGGTGATAACCCAGACCGATACCAAAAATAATCGTCGAGCCGAGATGATCTGGACAAGAAGTTAGCAGCTCAAGCTCCTCCCTGGCATCCAAATACTTTTTATAAAGCTGCTGCAAATATTTGGTATGGATAAACGTATTAAATACATCGTCGCTCATATCAAAAGCCATGGTACTGAACTTAGGAGCATCAATCAGCTTGTCTACTTGCTCACGGCATTGCTGAATTGGATCATCACCGTACAATGGGATGCCGGTGTCGTCGTCAATAATATTCATGGAGCCAGAAGGACTGCAAAACAATTTTAGTGATTTTGGCCTGTAGTGGCGAAATTGTGCCGCTATATCAGGCAAGTATTTGACCAAAGCCTTAATGTTTTGTTCAAACCGCAATGGCATTTCTTCTGCCAGTGTCTGTTCCAATTCTTTTTGTTCCGCCAATGTTGCGATCTGCTTTTCAGCATAGAGGACCAGTTCATCTAGTTCTTGTTTTAAAGACATGAGATACCTTTATGGATTAGTTTAGTGGGCTTTGTAGTTGCGAATCAATTTCATTTTACACTTCACACATTGAGTTAGCATCCCAGGTACTGTTAAACTTCAGCATCGATTGCATCACTTCAAACAAACGTTCAGTGCTTTTTCCAATACTGGCATCGGTGATAAGACTGTTTATGTATTAGTACAACCCACCGAAGTTATTAGTCAGCTGAGAATTCACACCTTTTTTTTGGTACGCATTGAATTTCTTATCGCCACAATAATAGCATCCTCTGAACTTTACACTGATTAACTGGTTTAAGCACCACCATGCCATTAACATAAAAATTTGGCTGACTTGCCTGAGCATATTAGTCAAAATGTGAACACAGCACTCTGGCAAACCCAAACAAGTTAAAAAACGTTGACTTAACAGCGTTACCTTAAAAACCACACCAGCTTTAAGTTTATCCAGATTAGCATATTTTTTTCCGCGACGTTTCTCAAAAAAATCAATACTGTGAGCATGATTTGCCCACTCATCGTCAATACCATCTTTATGTTGTTACGAGGCGTCGTCCGACTGTTGGTAATACCAACTGATTCCAATACAAATCGACAGTATTACAAGGATTTCAACCACCCCCCTCCAAAGCAAATAATGCGCCAACATCACCATAAGAATTTGACAGTGTTTCGGGCAGCATATTTAAAAGAAAAGAATTGATTACCAACATACCTTTCTAGTCTTTAGGTGACTGAAATCTGGTAAGTAAATTACTGAGCCTGCAGCATAATCAAAACACTACTCTCAATTTATGATTTTTTTGCCCCCGTTTCAGGAAGTACCTTGCAAAACCTGATAAGAAACAGGTCGTCTTTCCACGTTTTTTACATGTTTTTTGATTGACGTCGATGTAGTTTGAAACAAGATACAGGCTTTTTCATTACCTTGTCTGTCTTTACCAATGGCAATACATTTAAAGGGTTAAGACCCACAATTGTAAATTAGCGCGAGCTTTAAAAGGTAATTATTTTGTGAATGTCATCTATCTATCCATTTCATTATCATCTGAAATATCTGATCGTTCGAGGGGGCGTACTTAATAAAAATCATAACGGGTTGATACGTCAGTATCTTCACAAAGCCATTGTGCTGGACAAAATAATACCAGTGGATAATACATTAATTAAAGGCTGACTCAACAACAGAGCAAGAAAACCGTACGATGATAATACACCTAATGAAGTTTACGACGCTATGCCTTTAATCGCATAGTTGAACGTTGTCGAATTGGCGACTAAAATTTTTTATTCAATAATAGAGGGTTTGACGTGGTCAAACTAATTTGACCACCCCAGATAATTTGATGATACAAAAAGAATTTTATCTGTATTTAACTGCATTTGTTAATATGACGGATTCACTCTCAGATTTTGGTGGCAGCACTTTGTAAAATATTGCACATAAATACAACACGGTGAAATAATGAATCTTACTCGAAGAACACCAGAGCAAATTAAATTACTTAAACAGAGGCGAAAATTGAAAAGATATGTGGCATCATCAAAATACTCGGTGTACAGAGTTACCCTAAAGTTTTATAGACTATAATGATTCCACGTTAACAATCGAAGATGTGGTTTTATTAATTAATATCCATATTGAACCCAAAGTGTCGATTTTATCTCGTCACAAGCTCAAAAAAAAAGAAAGAACATAGTGACAAATAGTACGATAGAAATTGATGGTAAAAAAATAGGTATCGACTATGAACCTTATATTATTGCTGAATTATCAGCGAATCATAATGGTGACATCAACAAAGCATTATCAGCCATAGAGGTTGCTGCCCAATGTGGCGCTGATGCAATAAAAATACAAAGTTATACGCCTGATACGATGACCATTGATTGTGATCATAGTGATTTTCAAATTAAAGGCGGTCTATGGGACGGCTGCAGCCTGTATGATTTATACAAATCAGCTCATACACCTTTTGAGTGGCATGAACAGTTATTCAATAAAGCGAAAGAGCTTAATATTACTTTGTTTTCTACGCCTTTTGATGAAAGTGCAGTTGAATTGCTAGAATCACTCAATGCCCCGGCTTATAAAATTGCCTCATTCGAATTAACCGATTTACCCCTAATTAAACGTGTTGCCCAAACGGGTAAGCCAATGATCATTTCTACAGGTATGGCAACGTTTGACGAAATAGAAGAAGCAGTGAACACCGCTAAGGAACACGGCTGTAATCAACTTGTTATACTTCATTGCATCAGTGCTTATCCAGCTTCGATTAATCAGGCAAACTTGGCAACCATCGCAGATTTAAGTAACAAACTAAATGTCATTACTGGATTATCTGATCACAGTTTGGGTACGCTTGTTTCGGTCACGGCAATTGCAATGGGGGCTTGTATGATAGAAAAACACTTCATCATTGATCGAAATGATGGAGGACCCGACTCAAGTTTTTCCATTGAGCCTGATGAGCTTAGGCAATTAGTTAATGAGACTAAACTAGTCAAACAGGCCATTGGTAATGCAGGGTATGAATTAAAAGCAGATGAACAACAAAACATTCAATTTAGACGTTCAATTTATTTTGTTAAAGACTTACAAAAAGGCGAAGTAATCTCCAAGCAACACATTAAACGTATTCGACCAGGTCATGGTCTTGCACCGAAATATTTTGAGCAATTACTAGGAAAACGTGTAGGGGAAAATGTTAATAGAGGTACCGCCGTTCGCTGGGAGTTGATTGATGAAAAATAAGACCGTATTAGTTTTTGCGGCTCATACTGAAGATAAAGCGCTGGGATGCGGTAGCACAATAGCAAAACATATTGCTGAAAGGGATTATACTTTTAATTAATCCTGCTTCATCTAGGATCAATCATAACGATCATGATGCCGCCCAACGTTTACTGGCATCTTTTAAGGCGATGATGTTTTAGAGGTTAACAATGTTCACCTATTTAATTTTCAACCAATAAAATGGATACAGTTGCCTTGCTTGGATTGTTTCTCTTTACAATACTCAGGTTTTAAATTCTATTGCCGATAGCAATGATAACTTCATTAATCGATCACTTCATAGTCGAAAAATAATGTCTAAACTTAATTGAAGCATTATTTATTGTATTAAATATCATACTATTCATATATGCAATGAAGAGTAAAGAGGCAAGTTATGGCGGGAATTACATCAGCAGGTGTTGGATCAGGGCTTGATTTAGAAAGTATTATTCAAGTATCAGTTGAAGCTGAAAACGCACCCAAAGAAGCTAGATTTGTAGAAAAAGAGTCTTCACTTAATTTGCAATTAACTGTACTAGGTCAAATAAAATCAGATACCTCTGCTTTAACCGACGCAATGGAAATCCTATCTGACATCGATAATTTTACTAAAAGAGCGGCAACAATTACCCAGCCTAGCGATGGAGATATTATCGCTGTTAGCACCACTAGCGCAGCAACGGCGGGTTCATTTGAAGTTGAAGTACAGCAATTAGCACAAGGTAGCAGAGCCGTGCAAGATGATGCCAACTCATACACAGCTACAACCGATGTTGTGACAGCATCGGGTGGCACATTAACCTTCACGGCTGGCGCCAAAACATTTGATGTCACTTTAGCGGCAGGTGCGACCTTAGCCGATTTAAGACAGGCAATTAACGATGCGACAGATAATTTCGGTCTTACTGCGAACATCATTAATACAGGCGGTGTATCACCTTTATCAAAATTAGTGATGAGCTCTGATGAAACAGGGGCAGGTAATGATTTATCCATTACAAGCAACACCGCCGAATTGGATAAAGTATCGACAACAGCCAATGGAGGCGCCGCCGGGGGTATGGTTATTGCACCAGCAGACCAAGCTCGCGACGCTATCATGATCATTGACGGTATTTCGACTAGTAGTAGTAGCAATACCTTTACTGACGTTATTCAAGACACAAACATAACGGCACTAAGGGTTGATACGAATAAAGGCACGTTAAATATCCAGACGGATAAAGAATCTGTTCGAGAAACAATTGAGAAGTTTGTAGAAAGTTTTAACAGTGCAATTTTGGGCTTGAAAACAGCCGTAACATCTAAAGTAACCGATGGCACTGCTAGGGGATTAAGGAGCGCTCTCATTAATCAAGTTGGTTCATTGGTTGCTGGCGCAGGTAACTTACAATCAATTTATGATCTGGGTATATCACTAGAAAAAGACAATACCTTAAAAATTGATTCTAGTAAGTTAAGTGATAAATTGAATGAGTCATATGATGATATCGGCACTTTATTTGCGGGGGCGGGTGGTGTCGGTTTGATGATAAATGACACATTAGAGTTATACACCAAATCATCAGGTATCATTTCGAACCAAGAAGATAACGTAAAGCTTCAACAAAGAGATGTCGAGTCAGATAGAGAAAAACATGATTATCGTATGGAACTCTATGAAGAAAGATTAAGAAAAAAATACGCATCACTTGATGTCTTAATCGCATCATTGAGAGCTCAAGGCTCTGCAGTAACATCTGCATTATCTAACTTACCGGGATTTACCCGTGAGAAATAAAAATTTTACTTTAAGTGAGGATTTAACATGAGCATTCAAGGTAAATTGAAAGCATACGGCAAAGAAAATATGAAAAGCCAATTAGCAGTGGCAGATCCTTACACCATCATAACGATGTTAATGCAAGGCGCCTTGGACAGGCTTGCTCGTGGTAAAGGATGTATAGAAAGAAAAGATTTGCAAGGTAAATCTAAAAACCTATCTGATGCCAGTGCTATTATCACATCTTTAAATGAATCATTAGATTTTTCAAAAGGCGGCGAAGTGATCAGCAATTTGGGAGGGTTATATAATTATATGCTAACCCGTATTGGTGACGCGACAATTGATAATATCGTAGAGCCCTTAGATGAGGTGATAAGATTATTATTAGAAATTAAGTCTGGATGGGATAGCATTCCACAAGCTGAAGTTGATAAAGCATTAGAATTACAAGCAAAAGCTTCATAAACGCATGTCAAATCAGTTCCAAATGACGATTGAACAATTAAAGCAGTGCAATGTTGAATTCTATCAACATTACCAACAAGATAATGTGGACGAGTCAATTTTGTTTTTAAATAAGAGAAATTTATTATTAGAAAAGTTAGCGCTCATAGTAGATAAAGAGGATTCTCATGAGTGCTTATCTTTTGCCACTATATGTCAGGAAATTCTTAATTCAAATGGTAATATGATCCAAGTTGCCGTTCAGCAAAAAGAAGCAATTGCTGAGCAATTGGGGAAAATCAAACATGCTCAAAAAGCACTACCCGCTTATCAATTACATATAAAAAAGTGAGTTGTCGTATAATTGCAAACTTTTCGTTTTGAAATTAAGATCCTACACTTTAATCAAAACGGTAACTTTCAACTTTTTAAGATGAGATGTAATACCATTCCATCTTAATAACTGCTCACCTTTTCATAATCCTGTGAACATATCTTTGTCACACCTGAGCGCTGCAAATAAAGTCATTCCAGGCTGAAGTGCAGATTTTGACAATGTTGTCATACCCAGTGAAATAATGGTTAGCTAAATGATGTCGTCTCAACCATGACCAGACTTGCTCAACCGGGTTCAACTCTTGGAAATAAGGAGGGAGTTTGATAATACTCAGATTTTATATCTCCTGTACAATATCATCTGTGTCCAGCCTACTCCGTCCATTATTACTTCAGCATGTTGCTCCGACTCCGTGCGCTTGGCGATCTGCTTTAAAGGGTATGTCATTATTTCCTTGTTTACCCAAGGGGCGAACAAGGCTTCTGTTTAAACCACTGCCGGGCACACGGCACCAAAAAATAGCCATATAGTATTGTTGCAGTTTAACTGCCCGTGAACGACTGCCTTTGGCTGACCAGACCGGTATGGTCCTGTTTTACTGGCCAAAACGCACTTCGTCCTCAAACCAAATATCAACATTATCTATTCCAATATGCCCCGGGATCTGCGCGATTAATTGCATTCGTAGTTTTTATTTAAACTCATCCTGAGCGTTTGGCGATCTGCTTTGGATACCTTGAGAGAATGGTGAATCATGAAAATCCAAGATGGTGGAGCAATTTATAAATTGCATGAGGGTGGTAGGTGACATCAAAGTGCAGCGTGATATATCAACTAATGCTTTCACCCGTTAATCGCCCTCTAGAATCTGATTGGATCTTTATCAATATATGCGAGTAATTCACTTTGTTAGACTGAAGATAAATAACTTACGCGCCCTTTTATTCTCTACCCAGGTATTCACACTGTGTTGACTGACTTTCACATGCGGGGAATTTTACTGCGGTTAATGCCATCAAAAAATGGGACGTGGCCAACAGGCGTATTCGTTTTCTGGCATTGATTTCGGTTTAAAAGGTCCGATAAGCTCTTTAGCTGAGCTTGTTTTCAATGGCAATTATGGAAAGTTGGCTGGGTGATATGATCAGCCCTCATATTAAGATGTTATGGTACCTTTCCATCTTAATATGGGCTCAATCAGCGACCGACGAAATTGACTTGATAGCGCCGTATTTTTTTCAGGTCTTATGCAAGAGCGCAAGTAAATATAGGATCGCCCAAGCTGTTTGCAACATCTATGAAGGCAACCAGTATTTGCAACATTACACTTAGCTATGAAACTTACCAGCTCCTTCTGACATGCTCACATAACCAGATGGAATGATGTTAAATCTGCTTTGAACTAGTACATATAAATATAACAAAATCAAAATTTCGCTATACTTTTGAATCAAATAATAATCCTTGAGCGGAATTTAGTTGATCAGATAAATCTTTGATTTTTTCTGCAACCCTAACAAACTCTTCCGATGGTATTTGTCTAATAACATCCTTAGTATCTTTATCTATCACTTTAATAACATAATCGCCTGAGTCATTTGATGTTTCAAACATCAGATTACGCCCTTGCATCGACAATAAATTATCGGCAGTTTCTTCTATTAGTTTTAAGCTTTGATCAATTTCATTTGTTTCATTTGATTTTTTAACTTCATCATCTAAATACCGTTTTTGTTCAACAGTACTTGTTATAGATAATTTTTGTGTATCAACTTTATCTAACTCAGGTTTACCTGAGTTAGAAACATCACGTGACGAAGAACCATATGCCGGCTTAGCTTCAAGTGAGTTATTTACCAGCGAAGATATATCATTTGACATAATTCCTCCTATTACATTTATTAATAATAGTGTAAAGCTAAAACAGCCCCTCCACAGAAACCTGTTCTAACTTTCCACTGGATTCATAGCATGGTCAAACGTTTATCTATCCTAATAAAGATAGAGCTGCTTGAGGACGTTGATTCGCCTGAGACAGAATAGACGCACCTGCTTGCTGTAGTATTTGCGCTTTAGTTAGCTTTGCCGTTTCCGTTGCAAAATCTGCATCTTGAATACGAGAGCGTGCAGAAGATAAGTTTTCAATAATATTTGATTGATTACGGATTGTTGAACTAAATCTGTTTTGAACTGCACCTAGTTCAGCACGCTTAGCATCAATGGCTCCTAGCATTCCATCTACTGCCGCTAGAATATCTTGTGCTTCGCCAACAGATGAAAATGACAAGCTACTTGCGTTTACAAATGCTGTTGAAGCTCCAGACCCCGTTCCGGTGACAGCGCTAGCTGCAGCAGCTAGGTCACTTACAGTAAAACCAGCAACAGAAACGCTACTTCCATTAACACTAGTTACACTTGTCATGGTCATACTGATCACTTGATTAGCATTCGCACCAACTTGAAATTGAGCATTGAAACTCCCATCAAGTAAATTTGTACCACCAAAGCTTGTATCACCAGCTATGCGGTTTATCTCTTCACCTAAAGAGCGCATTTCCAATTGTAATGCAGCACGGTCAGACGCCGAGTTTGAACCATTTGCGGCTTGACCCGCTAATGTCCTAATACGTTGATACATATTAGTCATTTCATCCAGCGCACCCTCTGCAGTTTGCGCGATTGAAACACCATCATTGGCATTTCGATTACCTTGTGTTAAACCGTTAATTTGTCCCGTAAGACGATTTGATATTTGCAAACCCGCTGCATCATCTTTTGCACTGTTAATCCTCAAACCTGAAGATAAACGTTCAAACGCATTATCTAAAGTAGAGCCAGAATTCGTTAATTGTCTTTGAGCGTTTAAACTCGATATGTTTGTGTTGACGTACATAGCCATAACTAAAACTCCCATGCTATTAATTGGTGTTTAAAGAATAATTTCTTTAAACAGGACTAAGGTTTTTACTTATAGAAAGATAGTCATGATCTTAGAGTCAATTTTCCGAAAAATATTTACGTAAAATTTAATAACAAAACTATTTCGATTTGGCTTATTCAACGTTAATTGTTTTATTCTGTGGAAACAAATCAACTCACACGTTAATTAAACTAAACAGTGTCTTATCACTTGCTTGATTATCTTTTATTCTTTTTTGTACAATTTACAAAAGATATATTCAAGCTCAACTTCAATCAGTTTTTTACCTTATCTAATCGTTTCTAAAACTCTTAGAATCAAGCTTTTATTAAGCTTACTGAATGTATCGCCTAGTTTTGTAAAACCTTTAGTTTAATTGAAATATCTGCAACAATTAAATTAGATTGGCAGTATCTTGGTTTTTGATGAACACCACTTTATTTAAGTATAGTGTTGCGACGATCACTTGAATCTACAACGCACTCCTTTGCCAAAGAAAAATTTAAACACTCGTTTATATCTCGATAATAAGATTTGGCCGGTGCGTTTAATATGCTGGTTACTGGATGTGAAAAGTCACAATTATTACAGTTATCAGAGGTCTCAAGATGATGAGCCTGCATATCAAGAGATGCTGAAATGAGTAAAAGATATTGCCAATATCTTCTGGGCACAACTGATGAAAGAATCTAGTCTGAAGATGCAATACAAAAAGATATATATATACGCCACTAACATTGCACAAAAAGCCCATTTATGACAATGGGCTTCAGCAGTACAAATCCAAACCAAGGGTGGGTGCAGGACATAACTTGTGTTTGGTCATCACAAGGAGATTGTTTTTAGCCGTGGTGATTGACTTATATTCAAGCAAAGTCCTGGGTTGGAGTATAAATAAAAAAGGAGTGTTTAAAAAATGCAGGAGCAGGCAGCTTCTTTGACAGTTTAAAGCAAGAGCGGGTTCACTGGCGTAATCACTTGAACCAATTTAACGCCCAGCAAGATACCCTGAACTCCATAGCCATGCGATACAAAATCATAGACCTCACTCATACTTGGATTACCAAATTCTCATGGACTTTGAACTAAAAAATGACAAATGGTAGCTTAACTGGGGCGACCGAATTAGGTTGACCATGTCATATTGAACTGGTCAATATTCCAGACATTAACAGTAGCAACAAAATTATTTTAGATGTCATTTATCCTGTAAATCTAATTGTTTAGTTAATATTGTCTCGGGCAGAAGTACATATTGTTCATGAGATATTTGTTTAAAACTTGCTTTTTTAAATAGACGATGGGATGCCTTGTTATCAGGGTGTACGAAAGCATAAATCGATATATTTCTAAATATTATAGGGATGGCTGAGATAGCACTTGTTGCGACATTTTTTCCCTGAATTTTTGGGTCTACTAAAATAGATAACTCAAAACCAGCACTCTCTATTTTATCTAATCTGAGCATACCAAGTGGCTCATCATTTTCGATGATAATAAAAATATTTTTCTTTTTATTTACTAAAGCACTGGTGAACCAAGTGCAATGCTCTTGGTATTTTACCGGCTTAGGATTTCGAGAGAAGCGTCTAATTTCAGATTGCGATTGCCAAGCAAAAACCAGATCTAAATCATCAATGATTGCGGCTCTTAACGTTATATTGCTATTCATCTCTTGTGAGTTGGTAGCAGGCGTTAAAGCTGAGTTAATGGTAGAGCTGATTTTGGAAAATAAACGTTGGGCTCCTTGGCCATCACAACACTTAAAGCATTGTTCAACCATCTGTTGATATTTTTTGTTATCCGTCATTGAGCTTTTAAGGGCATCGATAATATCTTGCTCTTTGCAATGCTCTGCTGTTGATAAATTAACAATAGCGCCAAAGTTGGCTAAATTTTTACTCACTAAGGCTTGATTGTCAGCAATTTCGATGGAAAGAGTCGGTAAGCCTAACGAACAACGCTCCCAAGCGCTAGAGCCGCTGGCACCGATAGCAAGGTCAGCTGCCAGCATTAATTCAGCCATATTATTACAATCTTGATGTAAGTTAAGCCAGCTATGTTGTTGGCACAGTGCTTTGATACTGTCAAGGTAAGGTGCGCTAGAGCCCATCACCACATTAACACTTAACCTATTATGTTGGTTCTGCGCTTGATGATAACTTTGCCACTGAATCAAACTATTAAGGACTTTGGCCGTAACATTGTCAGGATCCATACCGCCTAAACTGACCATAATATTATTAATAGCTTTGGAATTTTCACGGTTTTGTTTTGCTTGTGATATTAATTGGGTAAATTCATCACGTAATAAAATATAAGACTCGCCAACAAATAGCTGACAGCTTTCATTGACTAACCCTTGGTAATCTTTTGCTTTTCGCTCGAAAGTCTGATCGAGTAAGAAGTCAGCTTGATGGGGTCTGTCTGCTAAATCGTCTATCACAAGTAGAAAAGATGTATAAGGGTGTAATGCTTGTTGCCAAGGGAGATTTAACTGGTAGTGATCTTGAATTAACAGATCAATATTATTGTTTTTATTAAGTGCAGATAGTACTTGAATGCATTGCTGTGCATCATGACTTTGTGACCATTCATCTTGCTCAACATCACTGTCGATATTGATAACACTAAAACCATTGGCTTTAATTTTTTCACTGAGCTTGTTTGGTAATCGGTGGCAAATAAAGTTAATGCTGATACTACTATTAAAATTCGTGACAAAAGCATCCGCTAAGGTTAAACAACGCATAATATGCCCATAGCCAATTCTTGTTGATGCGTCGGCCCTTATCGCAATATGCATACTAACGCACCTTAAACACGGGTTGTAAAAGTTCACCACGGAAATGTTCGCTAAAATTTAGTTCTTTAATCACCTGTGATAATAAGCTTAATACGTCGTCATAAACATTAAGTAAAGCATCAATATGCATTTCCTTATGGGCATAATTTAAATTATGCCCACCACCACCAAGCAACATGCCTGTCTCTTATACACATCTCCGAGCCCACGAGACAGGCAGAAATCTCGTATGCCGTCTTCTGCTTGAAAAAA
>ENA-OSIY01001180-OSIY01001180.1-marine-metagenome-genome-assembly--contig:-NODE-1180-length-14188-cov-6.599249_pt1 | contig 14188 bp, 26 predicted proteins | sample MGYA00237884_ERZ534233 | MGnify/ENA primary metagenome ERZ534233 (study PRJEB26412, sample SAMN06343840) | marine metagenome | isolation source: estuarine water | place: USA: Columbia River Estuary... | reverse complement strand
TTGCCAAGGAAAACTCCATGCATCTTGTTGCCAACTGCACCGGTTCCTCCTCCAGCATCCACACCATCTGCCGAATAATTAGTAAGCGATGAACCATCAATTCTATTTATTCCTGTTGTGGCATTCCCACTTGGATCTCTTTTAGCTAATACAAATTGTATTTTATTTTTGGTGTATAATTACATAAGGAGATTAACATTAAAAATATAGATATAACAGACCAGATACACAATTATTTTTCTAATGCAAATGTAATAATTGTCGATATTGACAAAACTATTTTGCGTAATGGCATATATCCAATTAAAAAAATGATTGATTATGTTAATGAATTATCAAAAAAAAATAAGATTTATATTATAACTGGTAGGCCAGAATCTAGCAGAGATGAGACTGTAAAGTCTTTAAAAAAAGCTGGAGTTAAATATAATAGACTTATGATGAATAATATAGGCGGTGGTCCTAAAGATCAAAACGAGTCTAAAAAAAAATATGCTGAAAGTATAAAAGAAAATATTTTATTTGCTATAGATGATAATCCAAAAATGCGTAGTGAATACAACAAAATTAACATAAAAACAAAATCCCCTAAAAAATAACACTATGAAAACATTATCTGAAATTTACAACTCAAAAAATTTTGACACAGATAAAAACACGCTTCATTCATACATTGACTATGTTTATTCAGAACTATTTTCTGAAATACAAATATCCGCTAAAAATATTTTAGAAATAGGCATTGATAAAGGTGGAAGCATATTTTTATGGAAAGAATATTTTTTAAATGCAAACATTAATGCAATAGACATAGAAGATAAAAAAGAAATTTTTAACAACAATGAACAATTAAAAATATTTAAAGCAAACGCATACGATGATAATTTTATTAATTCTCTTCCAGAAAATTATTTTGATTTAATTATTGATGACGGAACACATAATCTAGAAGACATGATTAAATTTTTAAATGGATATCAAAGTAAATTAAATGAAAATGGAATTATTATTATCGAAGATCTAAGATGTATTTCTTGGGTTGAAATTTTAAAAAAAAATGTTTTATCTAACTTAACTCAATGTATTAATATTTATGATCTTAGATCAATTAAAAATAGGGCTGATGATATATTATTTGTAATAAATAAAAGAAAGATTATTAACTAAGCAACAATACTTGCAATATCAAATCTTCTTATCAGGCTATCTACACCAAACATACCCATGTAAACATCTCGTATGTCTTCCATGCAAACTCTATTGAATTTTACTCCAATGCTTTTTGACATTCTAATTGATGCTAATATCATTATTCTTCTGGCTTTTTTTTGTCTATTCTTTTTAATTTTCATGTGTTGTAATCTTTCATTATTTTAATCTGGTTTTCTTCCAGATTTAAAATTTAGTTCTTGTAAATTAAGTACTTTTTGCCAATCCTGACCATATTTATAATTCATATCTCTTGTAATTTGTTGGCATCCATTATAAACCCAATGAGACTTACTACCATAAATTTGCATTGCTGAAGTGCCACCAAAAACAGTACTATTTTTTTCTTTATTTTCTTCTCCATGCCAAAGCATTGCACGATAACTAACATAAAGTGATTTTTTTTGACATTTGACTCGGTGAGAATAATCTAAATCTGCTCCCCATCCTGGCGGTTGAAAAATTGGATCTAATAAACCTACAGTTTTAAGTGTTTGTAAAGATATTAACATGCATGTTCCATCTATATAACCAACAACTTCTTCTTTTTCTTCGGGTTTCCAATCTGTTTCATTTCTAAGATCTTTTGCAGTTATACAATAACCAGTATATCTAGGAACTACAACTGCTGCATCTTTACAGTTGTTAAAAGTTTTTATCATTTCTTCAAAAAACATATTTGAAAGTTTAACATCATCGTTTAAAAAACATACATAAGGAATTTGTTGTGCTATTGCAATAGCAGCCCCAATGTTACAAGAGGTTAACCAGTTTAAATTACAACCCGCTTCCAATCTTTGCACTTTTGCCCATGCTTGTTGTTTTTCTAGCGGAATGTAAAAACAGTTTCCATTATCTACTACCACTACTTGTTTGACTAATGATTCTGCACACAACTGATCTAACAAATTGTCCTTAAAAGAATTCTTAATGATAGTTGGTATAACTACTAATATTTCACTCATTTGTATTTCCTTATTCTACATTTAAATTTATTTGTGTTTTATCAACAACTTCTAAATTTAAATCACTATTTGAAATAAACTGTTTTGTTTTTTCCAAAACTAAATTTGCATGTTCTTCATTATAACAATCAAAAACATATGCATGTTTTTTTATTTTTGTTAATCCAACTTCTGGTTGTCTACAAAAGAATTCTCCAGAAATGTTTCTAATTATTATTTTCATATTGATTCCCCCTTATTGTTTAGTAATATATAATAGTATTCGTTTTAACAACAAAAATATTCAAGAATTAAAAATGAAAATATACACAAAAACTGGCGATGATGGAACTACACTTTTGCCAAAAATAGGAAGAGTTCCTAAAACTAATCCTAATATACAACTTTTAGGTAGTATTGATGAACTTAATGCTTGGATTGGATTTGTTAATCAAAAGTATATTTTAGAATTAAAAGTCCATGAAGTTTATGAATTTATAATAGAAATACAAAATCTTCTTTTTGAAGTTGGTGCAGAAATTGCCACTGGAAAAGAAAGGATAAAAGAAGAACACATTAAAAAAACAGAAGAGACTATTGATCTAATGACAAAAAATTTAAAGCCGTTAAAAAACTTTATAATTCCATTTAATCATTGCGAAATTCATTTGGCTAGAGCAGTATGCAGAAGAGTTGAAATTGACTTGGTTAAACTTATGGAAGCACATCAAGACTTTAAAAACATTGTTGTATTTATAAATAGACTTAGTGATTTTCTATTTACTTTAGCAAGACTTCTTGGTCCAGAAGAAAAGATATGGCATGGATAATTAAACTTCAACATTTAATAATCTTACATTTAATTTTTCAGATATTCTATTTTCTTTTTCATACAATATTTTATATTTAGAATCTAAATCACTTATTCCGTTTTTAAGTGATTCTATAAACAATTCTTTATTTGTTCTTACTCTTCGCAATATATCCGCATTTGTAACTGCTTGTGCCATATTTCTTTCATGATCAAAGCATTCGTATTTACATTGTCTTGCTGAAACATTAACTAAATGAAATAAACACCTATCTCTAATATCATCGTCTTCAGCACCCCAACCCCAAAACTTATTGCTAAAACCATTTATTCTAAGAAATTCTTCTTTGTCTGCAATTAAAACTCCACCAAAATATTCTTTATATGGCATTTTATATTTATATTGACTGGCCATTGTTGCTAAATGAACAAACCCATTAAAATATGAATAGTTTGCTGTTTCTAAATAAGGAATCATATCTACATCATGAAAACAAAAATAGTCTGCATTTCTTGAATTCTTAGCACCAATGTTTTTTAACAATGCTGGATTACATATTTTGTTTGATTGTTCTACAATTATTATTTCTGTGTTTATATTTTCTAAAGACTTAGTTAGATTTTTCCAAAGTCCTTCTAAGTGTTCTTCTCTATTTTTAAATGGTATAATTAAAGAAAGATTTTTTTCATTTTCATAAAACTTTTTCATAAATCCAACAAGCCCCATTAGTTAAAAACTTTTTATTTACAAAAAAATCATCGACTGCTTTCCTTACATTTTTCCAACAATCATAATCATGACCAGCTATGATTCCACCAATTTTAACTTTTGGAATCCACGAAGATATATCTAATTTAACACTTTCATAATCATGACTTCCATCAATAAAAACAAAATCTATTGAATTATCTTGATATTTTTTTGAAGCACTAACAGAATCCATTCTGATTGGATTAATAACAGAAGATAAAGATTCTGTGTTTTTAATAAATAATTCATACAAAGAATTTGTTTTTACATTTTCATCCTCAACATGCTCAGAACTTCCCATCCATGTATCAACACAATCTAGAGATATATCTTTTCCAGAATTTATAATTTCTACAGCAAGATAAGCTGCACTCTTACCTTTCCATGACCCAATTTCAACAAACTTACTTCCAGATGGAAACTTTTTAACTATATTGCTATACAAAGTTTCATAATTAAACCAATTTTCCCCAAACTCAGGAAGTTGATATATGTGATTCATATTAAAACTTCTCCTGGAACTCTTACATTTAAATCTTTATCTGGAAGTCTTATAAGATCAGCTTTTACATAAAGTATATTGTGTGTCTTATGCCATTCACTTGGATAGAAGTTTTTTATTCTATTGCCTTGAAATCTAACTGGCGTACCAATATATTTTGCTTGTTCTTGTTTTGTGTAATACCAAAAGCTGTTGCTATTCCAAAATGCTATATGTGTAGGATCTTGAAAAGCACCCCTACCATCTGTGGATGGAGTCTGAGTTAAAAACCAACCCATTGGACAAAGACATCTATAAGCTTCTTTCATCACATGAATTGGATCTTTTAAATGTTCTAGTGCATCATGTGCCCTTATCAATCCCACTTCGCCATCCTTAAAAGGCCAAGGATCGTTTAAATCATGTATAATTTCTGCGTTCTGCATGTCTACCGACTTATACCCTTCTGGAGAATTAAATCCACCACAAAGGTCTATCTTAAGCAAACCATTAAGGTCACACCATTTCTCAGCCAATGCATAAATATATTTGTCATGAATATTTAATGTCTCTTCTTGAATAAAGGCATTCTTTTCACCATAACAAGTATTATTTTTGTGCTTATAATAAATATACAAACATTTATCTATGTGTTTAACATTTCCTTCTATGTATGTTTTGCAAAGAATGTCATGGTCATCTAAAACTTCCATTGTTTCATCATGTCCACCAATTTTTTCATAGAATGTTTTTTTCCATGCACGAACATGATTTGGTGCAAACCAAATTTTAGAAAAAGATGCTGGTGTTGAGTCAAATGATATTAATTCTAAAAGATCTTTTTCTTCATGTTTAAATGGTTTATTTCTCCAACCATAATAATCAGAGTAAACAAATGGTTTTCCATTAGCATCTATTTCTGCACAATTTGAGTAAGCAAAATCAATTGTTTTATCTGAATTAAATTCATTGTACAATTCTTGCAAACAATCTTCTGTCAATTCATCATCATGATCAACTTCAACTACCACATTTCCATTTGATGCCATGCATCCTTCTTTTTTAAACAGGCCAATTAGTTTTGAATCTGGCTTTTTTGACTCTACAATCCTTGGCTTAAAGCACAAAGATTCAATATCAATGTTTGCATTTCCATTTGGAACAATAACCCACTCAAAGTCTTTAAATGTTTGCTTGGCTATAGACCTAGCAAGCCTAGCAAGAAATTGAGTGTTGTTTGTTGGTGTAACTATAGAAAAGTATGGCATTATTTTTTCACATTAAAAAAGAATAGTTGAACTAATCTAGGAAATTCACCATACATCGTAGCAGAGTGAATCATTTTACCATCCCAAAGAACTAATCGGTTATATACAGATCCAACTCTATCTACTAATTCCCAATTATCTTCATTCAATAAATTGTATTCTGTATATATATCTGAATCATTTATTTCTTTTCTATTTTCTAATGGGTGACTTGGAGGTCGTCTGCACCCATATTTTTTATCTTTCCAAAATGATGTTCCAGCATTTGTTGGTCCATCTTTTGTTAAATATACTGCTGCTGCATAGTCTTGTGAATCGCTATGCCATACTAGCGGATCATTACCAGATGTTATTTGAAAAACTCCATTCATTGGCTGATTTAACCAATCAACTATTTCCACTTGCAATAACTTTTCAAACTCTTCTTTTACATATGGGAACAAACAAGATGTTGTTCTTTTACCTTTGTAAAATTTATTCTCTTCTTTAAAATCAAACTTTTTTGTTTCTTCTACAATGAAGTCTGGATCTTTATAAAAATTATCAACAACAAGTAAGCTAGGTATTCTTTGATTAAATATAATTTCATTATCCATTTTTCCAAGTCCTTTCATCTTCAATGTTTTCTTTATTTCTTAAATCAATTACTACAGATTCAAATATAGCAGAGTAAGGTATAAAAACAAGCAATTTGCTGTAATGTCTTGAATCTATACCTTCATCAACTTTAAACCACACTTCAATTTTAGATTTATTTGATGCTAATTTTTTTGTTTTATTTCTAGTAGATGCACATTCTTGCTCATATTGTTTTACTTGATCTAATGTTATTTCTAATTTTTGCATCTCTTTTTGAACTATTTTTTTTATTGCTTCTGTTTCTGCAACTATTATTTGTCTCTTATCTGCTGAAAGACATATATATAATGTTGCTTCAGTCCTTACATCTCTTCCATTCGCTTCTTCATAAAAACAACCGCTTGTAGAATAGAATCTTTTTGCTTCATAAATTATGTCTGATTTATTTTCACGGCATTTCATCTGTGCAGTTTTATTGCTTTTGCTACACTTATAATCAATCATTAGTTTTTTATCTTCTTCGATAGAAGCTTTTTCAAATTTGTATTTAAATCTAAAGTTTAAATAATTGGCAACTTTATCTGCCAAACTATTACCGCTTTCAATGCGTTTCATAATCTCATCTGTTTTCATATTTTTTCCTTAACATAAACTTTTTATATTCATTGCACTTTTCAGTTACAAAATTAAGATTCTTTGAAATATTAACCTTAAGTCTTTTTGTTTCAGAAATATAATATTCTTCCATTGTTTTTTCGCCTTCGCATATCATTCTAGAAGTTTCCTTATCTTCTGCAACAGGAGATATAGTAACATGTTTACAATTAGTTCCATCTGTATTTAATGTATATAAACCTTCTACAATAATAGTTTCCATCATATCCATATTAATTATATCGCCATCAAAAGACCTTAGCATTTGAAACAATTCAAAAATGTCATAGTGTTTACCAGTTAAATTTTCAAGCAAGTTTTGAATTTGCTCTAATGATATTAATGCTAATCCTCCAGATTGCAATTTTATTTCAGACAATTTATCTTTACGAAGATATCCCTTATCCATCAGATTCCTCCAAACATTTAGAACAAAAAATTCTTTTAAATTTATTTAAATCATCTATTTTCTCATCCATTATGTATGAATGACCACATTCAAGTTGAGCAGACCACTTTCCAAAAGACAACTTTTTCTTTGATATTATTTTTTGATTACAGTAAATAGAAAAAACTCTTCTGGTTCCAAAAGAGTGAGTAAATACTAAAAATTTAAAATCATCTAAAAACAAAGATAAATCTATTATGTGGTTATTATCTGTGTCTTCGTCTACATCTTCTTGTTTTGGAAAAACTGAATCTTTTAAATGATATAGCAGTTGACCCCAATCTAATTTGGTTATATCTTTTTTCAAATTGCATTCTTCACTATAAAAAACATAGAAGATTTCATTATCAATCTTTATTTTTATGCTTTTCATTTTATTTCCCATTTACATATTTGTTCATCTATTTTACTTATGTATTTATGATTAAAAACTTTAGTTGTTTTTTGTTTTTCTTTAACTGTTTTTTTAACATCTTTAATTCTATACTTTTTACCTAAAAAAGTAATAACAAATTCATCTTCCATTTTAAACTTTCCTTTTAAATTCAACAGCACATTTTTCACACATTTCTTCCCATCCTTCACCAAGTATTCTATTTGCACGATCTACATTTGTCATACCTATATCTTTATTGCAAACAGGGCATGACATCAATGATGTTTTAATAGCACAATTTAAACAAGTGTCAACTGTAACTCCATCAACATCTCTAAGCATCCACTCTGAAATTTGTATTCCACATTCAGAACAATGATAATCTAATTCTTCTTCCATTTTAAAACTCCTTTAGCCAAATGTAAGCACGAAAATCACCATATGCCCATATTAACTCAAATCCTTCAAGTTCTTTTTCGCTCAGAGGGTATTGAACTCCACTTAAAGAAAGTTCTTTATTGACTACCATTTTTACAGATTCGCCATTTTCAATCTTATTACGCCATGTAACTCTATTTAAAGCTGTTCCTAGATATCCACCTCTAGATTTCATTTTTTCTAATATTACAAAAGCACCTCCAACCATACAATTATTTTTTAAAGAATCAATAAACATTTCTCTTTTTGATGGGTGAACAAAACATAAAGACAAAATGCATGTGGCAAATGAAAACTCTTCCATATAAATATTGAGGAAGTCATCAAGAACTACTTCGCTTTCGCCTTTATATCTTTCTACCATCTCTTTGCATTTTTCAACTGGTATATAGTCTATGTTTCTTGACTTAATCATACTTGATAAAGCCAATTCTACATTACCTGTGCTTGCACCAAAATCGTACACATTTGTTTCTTCTGCCATAAATACAGATGCAATCTCAGGCAAGAAATGATTAACAAAATTGCTATGCCAATATAATTGTCCAGACAAGTGTTCGTCAAACTTTTCTGCTATTTTTGAGAACTCAAACATTTATGATACTCCTTTAAACATTTAGCAATGTACTTAACTGAAGGTACATGCATACCATTGTATTTATATTTATCTGTATTTGAAGCACTTTCAATATGCCAATCGTCAGGAAAACCCATAAGGCGAAGCCTTTCTGTAGGTGTTACCCTGCGTATATTTCCATTAGAAACTACTAAATCTGTAAATGATTTATAATCTCTTTTTGTTAAGGTTGATGAGACTCCGCATTCATCAAATTGGTCACTTCTTTGGCGAGTAAAGTAGGCAAAGGTTTCATTGAACCACATGCTCTTTTTAAAATTCCATTCAAAGCTTTTTTTGACAAGTTGAACGCTTTGTTGACAGGTTCTAGTACTACGAGGGCCAAACTGGAGTATATCGCTATTGGCGGGGATTCCATCACGGACCCCCAAAATGTAAATTCTACGCCTTCGTTGGGCTGTTCCGCAGTATTGTGCATCAAGGGTCGTATAAGTCGCATCGTACCCGATGGAGGCAAGGTCGCTGAGAATCGTGTTAAGTCCTCTTCTAACGAGCATTTGGACATTTTCAATGACACAGTATTTGGGCTGAACATCTTTAACTGCTCTGAAGAACTCTTTCCACAGAAATGATCTTTTGCCATATATCCCCTCCTTTGATTGACTTGCTATAGATATGTCTGTACATGGAAAACCACCAACTATTACATCAAATTGATTTTTTTCGTATTTTATTTTTGTAACATCGCCATAATTTGGAATGTTTGGAAAGTTTTTTGCCAAGACTTGAGAAGGATACTTATCTACTTCTGCAAAAGCAGTTACTTCAAAACCTTCTTTTTGAAATCCTAAAGCAAAACCACCTATACCCGAAAACATGTCATAAACTTTAAGCATTTAAACCTCCTTGTAAGAAATATGTATATGTTTTTCTTACAAAACAATGGGGCTGTTTTTGACACAACCCCATGTCTCATATAGATTAACGACATTTCTTCCCACGAAGAACACCCTTAAACCTAGACTGCTTTTGTTGAGCAGCAACGACCTTTGTTTCTGGCTTATTCTTAGCATCAACTACAACAGGTGCTGATGCAGAAGATGAACAAACACCACCAGAACAACTGGACTTAGAACGAAGTCCAATAGCGTTAACAGATTCAGAACCAAAGGCAATCGATGTTGCCAAGAATAAATCCAACATAAAATCTTCCTCCTAAAGAAACCACAAAGTGATCTGATAACATAACCAGATCGTAATTCATTATTCGTTTTAAACTAACTTTTATTCAAAATCTCTTGAAAAGTTTTATCAATTATATTAACTGCTTGTTCCATATCTGTCATCATAGATATATGTTTTTCAACATTAGAATTGTCTATTGTTTTTTTTATTAAATTCAACAACTGTTCTTTATTTTTAAATGTTCCTAATTCAAAGTCTTTAATTATTTCTATTGGAACAAATCCTTCTGTCTTGTCATACCTTTTAAATGTTCCTTGATCTATAGGAACTAATACTTTTGTTCCTCTTGCAACCATATCAACTACTGAATGCTCATAACTTCCTGGATGGGTCATTATAAATGATTCAATTTGAGATGTTTTTTCCATGTAATCTTTATAATTACATTTAAATATTGGTTCTATAATTTTTGAATTTGGCACATCATTTTTTTTTGTTAGCTGATAAATTTTATAACCTTGGTCTACAAGTTCGGTTAACCAGTCTGTTATCTCTACAGATATATCTTTTCCAAAACCTATTTGTTGATTATGATCATCCAAAAGAATTGTTTTAGGTATTTTTTCTTTATATTTAAAAAATCTTTTTGAGCATGGATATGCGATATGACACTCAGAAGGATTTTCTTTAAGATGGCCAAAAGAATAATCCCAAGAAAGCATTCTATTTTCTAAAAAAATAGCGGTTTTATAATTAACTTTATCTTTTGCTAAATGCCCATTAGTAACAACATTATTCATGTATAAAGAAGTTAATAAAAAGTCTTTTTTTGGAATCTTATCAAATGTTGTTTTTGGATTTAATTCTGTTTTAGAATCAAATGGAATAACTGTTAAGTCAATATGACTTAATTTTAAAAAATTTTCTAACAAACTTGTTGAGAATCTTTCTAAGCTGGTTAAAGACTCTTCAACAGAATTTGCAAATTTACCATATAAGCATAAAGAGTAATTAATCAAAATATATCTAACGGCTTTCCTTCTGATATAGGTATTGGTCGCCCTAAATTATCTCTAATTTGGAACATTGGGTCTAAACCTAAAGCTTTATAGACTGTAGCATAAATATCTGAAATACTGCAAGGCTTGTCTTTGATGTCCATGCCGTCAGAGGTTGTAGATCCATAAACCTGCCCACCTTGGATAGTACCACCCCCAAGAACCACAGACCAACATCTGGCCCAATGATCACGACCAGCATTCTGATTAATCTTAGGGGTACGACCAAACTCACCCATCCACATAACTACAGTATCTTTCCACATACCCATATCTACCAAGTCCTTGACCAGATATCCCATGCCCATATCAAGACGATTCCCATTCCCATTCCTAATAGTAGTAAAGATATTGCTATGATTATCCCATCCACCCAAGTCGATTTGTACACAGCTAACTCCTTTAGAAAGCAACTTTCTAGCAAGAAGGCAACCCATTCCAAAGTTATTTCCTCTGCCACCGTAAGACTCAATCGTTTTAGGATTTTCGTCTTTTAGTTCAAAGATAGTTTTTAGCGGAGATAATGTAAGATCAAAGGCTTTGCCATAGATATTAGAGTGAGATTGAGCATGATTGCCCATACTTTCTCTAGCCACACTACTTTTAATGTGAGGTGCAATTCTTTCCGAAAAATCGTCTTCCAATGTATAAAACAGTCTTTGTCTTCTCCTAAGTCTTTCCTCATCATCTATTTCCTTTGGTGCTTTAATGTTTTCTGGTGGAGTTCCAGCATTTTGAACTGTAAATGGTGCAAGGTTTGTTCCTAAGAATCCAGGTCCAATTCTTTGTGCTGAATTTCCAATGCCAATGAATCCAGGCAATGGTAATTCTTTTGATGTTAAAAGTGAAGATGTTACTGATCCAATAGATGGATACTGAACAACAACGCTTGGTTGATGCCCAGTATTCATTAAAACAGTTCCTCTCTCATGACTTCCTTCATTAGTCACGAGAGATCGAATAGCAACTAAATTGTGAAACTGAGAAGCGATTGTTGGAAGAACCTCACTAATACTCACGCCTTTTGCTGAAGTAAGTATTTGTTTAAATTCACCACCATTTGCCTGTCCTTGCTTTAAATCCCAAAGATCCATGTGGCTAGGACCGCCACCCATCCATAAAACAATTAGTTTTTTGCCATTTTTTTTAAGCACTTCTTCTTGTGCTTTAACTTTGCCAACAAAAGAAAGTGCAGAAACTCCAGCCATATGTTTTACAAAATGTCTTCTGTTCATTTTTTGCTCGATTTTGGTATTGTTGGTGTGAATAGTACATTGTTTGGTCTTACATCTACAGCATCATCTCGCATAATTCTAATGTTTTTCGGTGCTTTAATGCACAATCTAACTTGGCTTGAAGATGCATTTATTTCTTTAATACTAACTACTATATCACCACAATCAGTATAAATAGTAAAAGCTTCATTCAACCTTCTAGCAAAAACCAAACTTCCAATTTCCATAATAATTCCTCCTAAGTTTATTATAAGGTGTCTCTAGTCAACACAACTAGTAAGACTTTTCCCACCGACATTAGTCCAGACACCTTATAATTTCAGTTAATATCCTTTTTTATTACACTCAACACTAACTCTTGCTATATCAGATACTTTTAACAGTACAGATATTAGTTCGTTGTTCTTACTTTTTAGTTCCTCATTATCAGAACTTAAAGAGGCATTAATGTTTTCTAATTCAATATAATCTAATTCCAAATCATTGAATTTAGCTTTTAACAAATTAAGTTCAGAAACAAATTCTTCTATTGTTTCCTGTTTCTTTAACTTGCAACCGCCACAATCTTTCTTTTTTTCCTTGCCAAAAAGCCAATCGTAAATCATCATTTCTTTTCTCCTTGGGTTATGTATTCCTTACACTTTTTATTATTCGTTTAAAACTTAAAAATATTCATCTGAATCTTTATTTAATATATCTTTTATTAATTTAATTATAAGAATATATATTATTACATAGCATATATATTGAAAAAATGCGTATAAATAATCATTAAACAATATTTTATAACTATATATATTAATATAACAAATAACTTGATCGTCTACTTCAAACCATTCTAGGTTAAACAACATCTTCTTTTCTTGAAACTTTAATTATTCCGTTTTCTACTGTTACTTTTACATTAATATTATTGTCATCTGTATCTATGCCAATAGATTTTAACATTTCTTTTGTAAATATAATTGTATATGAATCATCATTGTTCATTTTCATTTCTCATATTGGGATAGGTTATTCCTTTTCCCTTATATATTAATTTTTCACACCTACACTTAGGGCATTGCTCTGCAACATATAAGCTTTCCCAAGAAAACTTAAAGTTACAATTTGTACATACATACCAATCTAATATTTCTTGCATTTTAACCTATTAGGTATGAGTAACTATAAAATCATTGAATGTTTTAAAACTATAATTTATGGTTGCATTATTTCCATCTGTTCCACCACCTTGATAATTTATGGATTGCATCTTATTTTTAGTTCCAAGATTTATAGTTGTTCCTTCGGTAAATACAAGAACTATTGTTTCATTAGTTAGATTATTAGCTGATTCGCTAATAACCATTCCATCTCCAGCTTTTGCAATAACTTCAAATTCAGATGATATTTCAACTGGAAATTTTGCATATCTAAAGTAAGGTGCTTTTCTTCCAAGCTCAAGAATTTTTTCTCTGGTTATAGATGCAGAAACAGATAAGGATTGAATAGAAGCGGAATTGCCTATAATTGACGGAAGAGTTGATCCAGTTACATTTACATGTTGTCTTCTAGCAACACCACCAGTATATGCTGGCTCATCTGGCGTTCCAGGAACAGCTAGAAAATCTGTCATCCAAACTTGTGACCATATTTTTTCATTTCCAACAAGACCTATTGATTCAGTAACGCTTCCATCGACAGATGCTTTGTATGAAATTTGATTTACCACCATATTTTTCATTACACATGTAGTTAATGGTGTTCCACTTGATGACTCAAATGTATCATCTGTAATTCTTAATGCCACAGAACACCTAGCGGAAGACTTGGCATTTAATGTATTTGTGGCACTTTCTGCTGTTGCCAATGTGTATAATAATGGATAACCATCAAGTACTTTTTCCATTGTTACATCAATATCAGCAACGCCTTCTATATTTGAATATAGTGAAATCATACCAATTTCATATACTTGCTCAAGATTAAATGTTGTGTTTATACCAACACTTTGAACACCATGAACTTTTGTTAAACTTCCACCATCTTTATTTCCAATTCCAACCATTTGACAAGCATAAAATACTCTATTGTTAGCCATTTTTTATTCCTTAAAGTAAAGTTGTACCTTAATAAATACCCCACCATATAGCATTGTAGATAAAAGTTAATATTATGAAATATATTTATAT
>ENA-OSIY01001178-OSIY01001178.1-marine-metagenome-genome-assembly--contig:-NODE-1178-length-14238-cov-6.701504_pt1 | contig 14238 bp, 13 predicted proteins | sample MGYA00237884_ERZ534233 | MGnify/ENA primary metagenome ERZ534233 (study PRJEB26412, sample SAMN06343840) | marine metagenome | isolation source: estuarine water | place: USA: Columbia River Estuary... | reverse complement strand
GCAGAAAAAGCAGCTAAATTACAAGCAAAACAAGCACATGCACAGTCGGGATACGGAGTGAAAATTTATTAATTAAATAAAAGTTATGAGAGCAAAAACAATTAGAAAAGTTGCAGAGTCAAAGTACAAATCTAAAGTTAAAGACAATCAAAGAATAATGATTTGTCAAAATTCTGTACCTGGTGGCAAATGGTGGAAAGGGACGGAATGTAAAGAATGGGTAATTGTATCTGAAAGAGCAACTGCTGTACTATGTTACAGATGCGTAAATTTACATGTAGAAGCACCTGTTGAAAGAGGAGCGACAAATAGATCAGGTCATCCTAAAGGTTGGAAATTTATGAAACTTTATGTAGCGACTGACGGAACTGTATTTCATAAAGGTGTAGAACAAACAGACTTAAAAGGCACTTTACCAGTTACTGTTATTGAGCCAAAGGTAGAGAAAGTAAAATTATCTAAACAAGAAAAAGACGCTGCAATATTAGCGCTAGGTAAGGAAATAAAAGATTTAAAATCTGATTTAATTGTTGAAACTAGAAAAGGAAAGCGAGCTGAATTTACTAGAGCTTTAACAAGAGCTAATCGTGCTTTGAAAAAGTTAATGTAATATCTTTTTAATTACGAAAGAAAACCTTATATTACTTTAAATTAAAAATCGATATGACAAAGACAATAAAGATGGACACCATTTATGATGAGCCAATAAAACCAAAAAAGAAGATTGCTGATTTAGAGGATTCGAAAAAAGATGATGATACTTTCAATGAGATTGACTATGGATTAAATATAGACGAGTCTGTAATTTATATGCATGGTGATATTATGTTAGGTTCACTATTTGATTTTATTTCTAAAGTAAGAATTATTCTTAAAAATAGACCCGAAGAAAAAGCTCAAGATCCAATTAACTTATTAATTAATTCCAATGGCGGAGATGTATATGAAGCTTTAGGTATAATCGATTATATTGAATCTTTATCCGTGCCTGTTAATATTATAGCAAGAGGAAGAGCAATGTCTGCAGCGGCAATGATTTTAGCGTGTGGGACTGGAAAAAGAATTGCATCTAAATTAACTACTATTATGCTTCATGAAGCGTCGGCCGAAATATTTGGTAAGTCTGCAGATATAAAAGCAAATGCAGATCATATAGATGGTTTAGAAAATGACTTTTATACTATGATGGCCGAGAAAACAGGTCAGACTGAAGATTTTTGGAGAAAGTCTTGCAGAAAAGATTTTTATATTTCTGCAGCAAGAGCAAAAGAATTAGGAGTAATTGATGAAGTAATTTAATTTAAAGTTATGCACAAAATAGAAGATGTCGATAGACAATGGGACTTGTTAATGAATACTATTAACGATTATATTGAAAGTCCTAGAAAAGAAAAATTAACTAAAATGTATGAAGGGTTAGCAGAAAAGATTTGCACCGCACCTGCATCATCACATTCAACGAGACATAATTGTTTTCCTGGTGGTTATATTGATCACGTAAATAGAGTAGTAAAATGTTCATTAGAATTATATTCAACCTGGCAAGCTTCTGGCGCAAACGTAAGTAATTTTACAAAAGAAGAATTAGTGTTTTCGGCTTTGAATCACGATTTAGGTAAAATTGGAAATTCTAAAGAAGATTATTATATTCCTAATGATTCAGATTGGCACGTTAAAAGAGGTCAAGTATATAAAATTAATGGAAGACTAACCTTTATGAAAGTTCCAGACCGAAGTTTATTTTTACTTCAAGAATGTGGAATTGACGTTTCAGAAAATGAATTTTTAGCAATTAAATTACATGATGGTTTATATTCTAAAGGAAATGAATCTTATTTAATGGGAGGTCTTCCTGAATTTTCACTTAATTGCGATATGCCTATTCTATTACATCATGCTGACCATTTAGCTACATTGATTGAAGGTAATACTAATCATGCTACTGAAACTACAAAACAAGAACCAAAAGTAAAATTAAAATTATCTAATATCGGAGACCAGGTTACAAATGAAAGTTTGAAATCTGCCTTTGATGAAATATTTGGAACGCCATGATAGTATTAACAATTGTATTTATTTTAATCGTAGCTATATTAACTTATGCTATTTTTAATTTAATTAAACAAACAGAACAACTTGAAGACCAAGTATCTTATTATATAGACATAGTCGATGCTGTAAGAGAAAAGGTATTAGATGTTCAAGTTCAATTAAAAGAAATTGATATTAAAGGGTCATTTGAAGCTGATGATGAAGTTGGATTTGTATTTAAAGAAATCCAAGAGCTTGTAGATGACTTAACTAATACAATAAACGAAGCGTATGAGCAATAGCACAGAAGAAGCAGTAATAGAAGCTCCAGTAGTTGAAGTTATTGCAGAAGTTACAGAACCTAAAACAAGGGGACGTAAGCCTAAAAATAAACAATATTTCACAAAAGAAACTGAAAATGCAATTTTATTATATAATCAGTTAGAAAATGATTATGAGCGTAATAGATTATATGACGCTGAAATTAAATACCCTTTTGATAAATTAGTAGAAAATATTATTCACACTTTTAAATTTTATCACTTTGACGTTCCATATGAAGATGTTAAACATGAAGTGGTAGCTTTTTTAAATGAAAAAATACATAAGTATGTCGACCCGAATAAGGGTAAAGCATTTTCATATTTTTCTATCATTGCAAAGAATTATTTAATTATTCATAATAATGCAAATTATAATAAATTTAAAAATACTGAACCTACCGAGGCAATTGATGACCAAAGAAATATTATCAATGAAGTCTTAAGAGAAGAGGAAGTTGCTGAAAAGAAAGAGTTTATGGATTTGTTTGTAGAGTATATGGATAATAATTTAACCGTATTATTTAAAAAGCATGCAGATATTCAAGTAGCTGATTCAGTTTTAGAATTATTTAGAAATAGAGAGAATATCGAAAACTTCAATAAAAAAGCTTTGTACATTTTAATTAGAGATAGGACCGGAGTAAAAACTCAATATATTACAAGGGTAGTAAATGCAATGAAAAATGCATATGCTGAAATGTATTTCACTTATAAACATACCGGAAATGTTTCTTTAGATAAAGCGAGATTTAAAAAATCAGAATTCCTAGAATAAAGATATTTATTTTAAAGGAATTTATGGATTTTGATATAGAAATTTTTAAGGGAAAGAAATTTTCCGATTTGATGAAAGACATTTACTCTAATAGTTCTAAAAAGGACCGTCAGATTAATATGTTGATTGGCGAGTTAAGACCGCTAATTAAAAACATAGGGGATGCAACAGTAATTGTACCTTTAATCAAAGAATATATAGAAGTAGGTGTTAAGAATGATGAACATCTAGTAAAACTAGCCGCTGTAGTCCAACGGTTAGTTTCTACTAACAATAGAGTACAAACTGATACTGGTAACTCTTGGATTTTATCTGAAGAGGAGAAGAAACAACTTCTAGGGGAGTTAGATGGGCTTGCACAAGATGAAGAAGTGATCAACAAAAAAGTAGTTGAATTAACTTCACAGCAAGATCAAATTGAAGCAGAGCTTAATGATATTATAGACGGATTGAATTAATATGAAATATGAAATCTCAGCCGGCGAAGTTTTAGAAGTAATTTATTCTGATGATAATCCAAACTTAATATACGGATTGAAAGTTAAAGAATTTGCTTCAACACCTGCTTCAGACGTAGCAGAAGTCACTACTGTAACTGCAAAACCTTTAAATGTAGGTTTCTTAAGAATTCCTATCGTAGGAGAAGCTGTGTTATTAGTTAAAGCACCTTCGTCATATGGTACTGCAGTTAGAACTACTAGCGATACATATTATTTAGATGTAGTATCACTACAATCAAGTATACATCATAACGCATTACCTACAATTACTGCAAAGACAGTTCAAATAAATGCTACTGCTGGAGATGCTAGTAAATATAATTCTGCAGCTGCTGGAAATACTAATAAACCACAAGACCCTAAAGTAGACGATAACTTCTCTGAAAACGATAAGGTTAGACCTTTACAACATTACATAGGAGATATGTTAATAGAAGGTCGATATGGAAACTCAATTAGGTTCTCTACAACACCTAAATCAGGTAAATTTACCGTTCCTCCGAAATGGTCAAACGGCAAACCTGCTGCTCCAATAACTATATTTAGAAATTCTGTTCAAGAAAAAGGAGGAAAGATAAATGGATTTATTACTGAAGACTTTAACAAGGAAGATAATGTAATAGTTCAAGCCTCTGGACAAAATATAGAATTTGAACAAGCTTCTAAAGTATTATCTTCAACTAACAAATATAGTTTAACTTCTTGGAAAGATGAAAATTGGGGAACGACTCCACAAACATTAATATCATCAGGCAGAATTGTATTTAATAGTTTTCAAAAAGAAATTATAGCATTTGCTAAAAAAGGTATTGCATTATCTTCCGAAACTGCAATTACAATTGACGCTAAAGATATGGTATCTCTTAATGCTAAAAAGATGGAATTAGGAACTGATTCATCAGAACCATTAATTCTAGGTAATAAATGGAAGAAATGGATGGAAGATTTAATAGATGCTATTGGAGCATTAACTGATATATCTCCGGTAGGTCCATGCGCTCCTACTAAGTCAGATCCTCAATGGGGAAAGATTGCTTCATTGAAATCGCAAATACCTACTTTATTAAGTGATATTTCATTTACAAAAAAATCGTAAAATACTAGTAAATTAATAAACTAAATAATTATTAAAAAGAATAATATGAACTCAAAAGATTTTATACAAGCGCTTCGAAAAGTAATTCGTGAAGAAGTTTCGACAGCAGTTCGTACAGAGTTAAAGCAGTTTGGTTCCGTAATCACAGAAACAAGAAAACCTGCTAGACAAGAGCCGGCGCCAACATACACTACCGCATATAAACCAAAACCTAAACCAAAGCAGCAATTTTCAAAAAATTCTATGCTTAATGACATTTTAAATGACACTGGAGGATTTCGTTCTGAAAATCCATACGCAGCATTAAATGAAAATGTGGTTGATTATAGTGAAGACTTTGAAGATTGGCCGACAATGCAAATGGGAGCAAGACCTTCAATGGGTATGTCTAGAGCTGCTGCAATACCAACAGTAGATCCTGAAGGAAGGCCGATTAATCCAGCAAATGTACCTGAAGAAGTAGTAAATGCAATTACAAAAGACTATTCAGCGTTAATGAAAGCAATCAATAAGAAAAAAGGCTTATAATGTCATACGAAAAAAGATATAATACAATTGACTTACTTCCAGACGTAGCTGTCGGAATTAAAATTCCTATGTTAAGGGGAGACGGAGTTCTATTTGATTTATCTTATTCGACTGAAGAGCAAGTAATTTCAAATTTAAAGAATTTAGTTCTTACTAGAAAAGGAGAAAGAGTAATGCAGCCTGAGTTTGGTACTACATTACAAGATTCATTATTTGAACAAAATACAGATTTGCTAGTAGCGTCTATTAGAAATTCTATACAAGATGCTGTTAAATTTTGGTTGCCTTATGTTAGTTTAGACGTAATTACAGTAGACCCAGTTATAGCAGTTTTAGGTAACCAAGAAGAGCATGGAGTAACTATATCCTTAGTAATTTCATTAAATGGACAACAAGCAGAAAAACCAATTACATTTTTAGTAACAGCAAATTCAATCGAATTAACATAATATGGCACAGACTAAAAAAGATATAAGATATCTTAATAAAGATTTTGGACAATTTAGAGCAAACTTAATCGAGTTTGCAAAGAATTATTTTCCAAATACTTACAACGATTTTAATGAAACCTCTCCTGGTATGATGTTTATAGAAATGGCATCCTATGTTGGAGACGTTTTATCATATTATACAGACAATCAATTAAAAGAGTCGTTTTTACAATATGCAGATAATAGACCAAATATTTTAGCATTAGCTCAAAATGTTGGATATAAAACAAAAAATACAATTCCAGCAACAGTTGATATTGACGTGTTTCAATTATTACCTGCTAAAACTACTGCCGAAGGAAAAGCACCTGATTGGTCATATGCTCTTACATTGAAAGAAAATATGATTATACGAGATGATAAAACTAATGCAGAATTTAGAACGTTATCGTTAGTAAACTTTTCAGTATCTAGCAGTATTAATCCAACAGAAGTGTCTGTATATCAAGTTAATGACAATGACAATACTCCTGAATATTATTTATTAAAGAAAAAAGTTAAATCAATAGCAGGTACAATTCAAACTAAAACTTTTAATTTTGGAAATGCAAAAAGGTTTGATAAAATATTAATTGAAGACACTGATGTTATAGAGATAATGTCTATAACAGATTCAGACAATAATAGTTGGACGGAAGTTCCATTTTTAGCTCAAGATATGGTGTTTGAAACTATTTCAAATACAGTGCAAAACGACCCAGAACTATCTCAATATAATGATATTCCATATCTTTTAAAATTGAAGAAAACTGCTAGACGATTTATAACTAAATTTAGATCTGATAAAAATTTAGAAATTCAATTCGGCCCGGGGGTATCTGACAATGACGACGAAGAATTAATTCCAAATCCAGACAATGTAGGTTCTAGTTTAAATGGATTACAAATTCAATTTGATCACCCTATAGATCCTTCAAATTTTATGTATACTAAAACATATGGTTTAGCGCCTTCTAATACAACATTAACTGTTAAATACACAACAGGAGGAGGTCTTAAATCTAATGTTGCTGCTGGAACATTAAAAAATATTGCTAATATAGAATACCAAATAGATTCTCAAAACTTAGATGGTGCGTTAGTAGCTAGAATTAAAGCTTCAGTAGCATGTACTAATCCTTCACCAGCGTCAGGTGGTAAAAGTGAAGAGACTTTAGAAGAAATTAGACAAAATGCAATGGCAACATTTGCTACTCAACAAAGAGCTATTACCGCTCAAGATTATATTATTAGATGCTATTCATTACCTGCTAAATTTGGATCTGTAGCAAAAGCATATGTAATTCAAGATCAACAAATTAATCCTGATAATGGACAGCAAATGATTCCTAATCCATTAGCAATTAACTTATATACTTTAGGTTATGATAAAAATGGTAATTTAGTTGAATTGAATCCAGCAGTAAAAGAAAACTTAAAAACATACATTAATCAATATAGAATGTTAACCGATGCTGTAAATATTAAAACAGCATTTGTAATTAATATTGGAATTACTTTTGAAATAATTACTTTACCTGAATACAATTCAAATGAAGTACTTATCAAATGTGTTGATAAAATGAAATCTATATTCGACAGTAAAGTATGGCAAATTAATCAGCCAATAGTAATGTCAAAAATATATACAGAATTAGATAGGGTAGAAGGAGTTCAGTCAGTTACCTCTGTAAGAATAGTTAATCTATATAATACCACAGACGGGTATTCAGGAAATGTATATGACATTCCAGCTGCGACAAAAGCTGGAGTAGTATACCCTTCTTTAGATCCAAGTGTTTTTGAAGTAAAATATCCTAATTCAGACATAGTAGGAAAAGTCGTTTCTTTATAAAAAAATTAAATTATGATTTGGTCAATACCAGCATTACAAGATACAACCATATATGAAAAAGATCCGTATAGAAATGCGGGACTAGATCAAATATTAGAACTTCGAAAAGAAGGAGATACAACTACTAGCGACTTAACTGAATCTAGGATATTAATGAAATTTGATCTTTCTGAATTATCTACAATTTTATCACAAAATGGAATATCTATCAACGATATATCTGCTAGTTTAAAATTATATACAGCTCAAGAAGATGAATTACCAGCTTCATATACAATAGAAGCTAAAGCATTGTCAAATATTTGGACAAACGGTTCAGGATATCACTATTTTCCTGCAGGAAACCAAAATCAATCATCACTTACTGACGGAGCTACATGGATTTTTACTCAAGGTACAGGCTCTGCACAATGGACATCTGGAAGTGGAACTGTTATTCAATTCAACGAAACTCAAGGAGGAGGAGCTTGGTTCACCGCATCTATAGCATCTCAATCTTTTAATTATAAAACTCAAGATACTGTTAACTTAGATATTACTACGATAGTAAAAAATTGGTCTAATAATGTTTATACTAATAATGGAGTAGCAATTACATTTAAAAACGCAAATATAACAGGATCAAATATACCAAATACAAAAATTCAATTTCACTCATCTGACACTCACACAGTATACGAGCCGCAATTGTACATTAGCTGGACAGGAAGTTTAACATATTCCACAGGTTCATTAACTCAAATGACTTATGAAGATGATCCAATTGTGTATGTAAGATCTTTCAATGCAGAATTTTTAAAAGATAAAAAGAATAGAATTTTAATTGCAGCTAGACCTAAATATCCTAGACCTGCATTTACTCAAAACTCTACATTTGCTGGAATTAAAGCATTGCCTCAAAATTCTTATTATCAAATTAAAGATGCGCATAACGATCAAATAATTATTCCTTACGACAACTCAACTAAAATTAATACTAATACTTCAGGAAGTTATTTTGATTTTTATACAACAATGATGTATCCTGAAAGATATTATAAATTTGAAATTCAAGCAAATTTCACAAATTTCACAGAATACTTTTCATCAAATGAATTTATTTTTAAAATAGTTAAATAAAATGGCAATATACGAGTTACATGAATTTGACAGAGATAAAGTATTTACTGGAGAAATAATTCCTTCTAAAGTAGTACATATAAAATTTAATCCTTACGAAAAAAATTCTGTAGGTCAGACTGTTATTGATAATAATAAAGATTTAAGTCAAGTTAGAAATTTCATAAACTTAAATACTATAAAAGTCTCTCAAGAAAAATTCAATCAAGTTGTTGATATTGAAATTAAAGAATTTTTACCTAGCGTAATTGATACTACAATTGCAGATTTATCAAATAAAGTTTCGGAATTAGAAGGAGTAAAAGCAGAATTACAAGCTACTAATCAATTAGATACAGAAAAGATAAATAGATTAAATGATCAAATTGCTACATTAGAAGCAAAAGCTAACATGACACCTAAGGTATTAATTAATAAAATACCTGATACATTAATGGCTAAAAGTTCATTGGTATCTAGCACTGCTAAAGATAGATTGTTATCTAAAGGTAGGCAAGCTATAGCAGTTATTGAAGACACTGGAAAATTTACGATATACACAGGAGAGTTTGACGAATTTGGAAAACCGCTGCCAAATACCACACCAGAAATTCAATTTCAAAAATCAGTTGTCGACAGTGACCAAGTTAGTTTTGTAGATCGATCATATCCAGCATGGGGTTCATTTATGAATACATATGGTATTTGGCCATCAACATCTAATGAAGAAAATACAACCGGCATCTTTAAAAGAGATGTATATATAGAAAATGACGGTAATTATGGATTTAATACGACTGCTGACGATTCATGTATTGTATCTATAGATAATGTAAAAGTTGCTGACGGTCAAGGATTCACAACTAATATACCTAATATAACTAGCCAAAAAGCTTTGTTAACTAAAGGATGGCATTCATTAAAAATTGCGTATAGTAATGGTGGCGGCCCGGGAGGTTTTGCTTTAACAATTACAGCTCCAGACGGTCCGGTAGTTCCAGTAACAAAGCAAGTCACTACTAAAGAATGGGTAAAAGACGGTGGATTCTTTAACTTTCTGCAATATAAAGATGTTACTAAAACAGTTACTGTATATGAAGCATCTCCAAAAGGAAGAGTAATATGGGATACTAGAACATATAAAGCAGCAAATGCTAAAAACTCAACACTTCCTATAGAAGCCAGCGGAGCTCCTTATGTAATGTGGATTTTTCCAGGCGGATCAGATAATGATGGTCAAGGTCAAATTGAATTAGCTAAAACTAAACCTTCTTGGGATGTAGTTTGGGGTTCAGGAAGAACTAAATTATCAAAAGCTGCAAAAGTTATTTTAGATGACAATGGTATATTAAACTTATATGAAGGTAAATCTTTAGTTTGGTCATCATACGCATTTTAATACCTACAATCTTTAACTTTGATATTTATATTAAAGACAAATATAAATGCTGACAGTTTACACAAATCAGAATGAAATTCTAAAATCAACCGGAGCTGCTCAAGGTTCTAGGTTAGAAACTGTTGATAAAGAACTACTTGATGTAAGGAATTTTTCTATTACATTTCCTAAAGGGTCTCAGCCTAATTTAGAAATGCACGTTTATACTCCTGATGGGGTATATTTAACGGGTAATCATAAAACTTTATATTCAATTGAAAGCAATGATAATACCTCTCAAAAGGTAGCATATCAACATTTATCTATTGACAATGTAAAAGAGTTAGAATCTTTAGGAATTACTAGAGGTCAGTATAAAATTGTATACAATTTATTTGATAATCTTTTAGGTTCATACGAAGGGCAAAAAGCTTTTATAAAGGAAATATCTCCTTCTAGAAGAGAGTTAAGAGTTCAATTATCACAATCAAGCCCAGGTCTTGTAACTCAATTAAAAGCATTTAAAACAAGATGGGAAGAATTAACGAGTAATGATATCTTTGATTCATTCGTTATTAATTTTGGATTTAATGAAACCTATCAAATTATCAATTTAAGATTTGATATAGATTCAGATATACCTGAGATAATTGTTAAGCTTTACGAACCGCTTCCTTCTAAATACGGAGAAAAATCTAAAATTTGGGTTTCTGAAGAAATTTTAGTTCCTGTAATAGATTCAGTTTCCATAGTACCTAAACATATAGGAGACCCAGTTAATACATTAGCAGCTCCTAATTTTGAATTAGAAGGTACTGACGGGGCTTCAATTGCTACTAATTTTAAATCTTGGAATGATTTACTATCTGAAAATATGTCTACTTCTCAACAATTAGTAGATAATTATTTTTCAGGATCATTGTCAGGAATTAAATTAAATATAAATTATAGAGACTTTTCTAACTTTATTCATTATGGCTCTGCAGTAGAAAGAGTTAAGAATTTCAAATATAAACTTGAATTAATCGAGTACTTTACTGGTCAATTAGATATGTTAACTACCGTAGCAGACTCTACGACGGTTAATATTAATATTCAAGATACATACAGAAAAAGAAATAAAGTAGTTTCAGGATTTGACGATTTTGAAAAGTATTTATTTTTTGAAAATTCAGGAAGTGCTTTATATTCTCATGTAGATGATATTTCTGGCTCTATTAATCCATGGCCTAAAAAAGGAATAACAGGTACGACATATACTTGGTCAACGGCCTATGAATATTGGGATCACGCAGCTGCAACATGGGACACTTATAAAAGTGGATATGACCCTTATAGTTATTTTGCAGATTTATATTTGACGACTGAAGCGACAGCAGCAACATATTATTACGATTTGCTAGAGCAAGCAGAAATTTATGATAAATTCAATGTACATGCTTTAACAAATACAGTGCCAATGCAAATTCAAAATTCGTCTGATGGCGAAGATTATGCATTGTTTGTAAACATGATTTCACAACATTTTGATATTTTATGGACTTACATTAATAATTTAACTTCTATAAAATTCAGAGAAGAGCATCCTAAAGATGGAATGGCAGACGATTTACTTTATCATGTAGCAAACTCAATGGGATTCAGTTTATTAAATGGTAAGTCAGCTTCTGAATTATGGAAATATTCGTTAGGTACAAATTCAGATGGGTCAGTTAATTCAGATTCAATTCCATTAGTTACTACATTATCTGACGAGTCAAATACCAAAGAAGTTTGGAGAAGAATTGTAAATAACTTACCTTATATATTAAAGACAAAAGGAACATCTAGAGCAATCAAAGCTTTGATGACCTGTTTTGGTATACCACAATCTGTATTGACAATTAAAGAATATGGCGGACCGTCTACATTTACAGATGCTGATCATTTCCCAGAATATGTACATGACGTGTATCATAAAGCATGGAATGCAAACGGATTGACTGCAGTTACTATAAGTAATTTAGATAGTTTAGCTCCTGTAGCAGGATCTAATTCATTAGAATTTAGATTTAAAACAGATAACAATTATACGTATAATTACGGAGAAAATTATTTAATTGCAGAAAGTGCAAACGCCGCGGATAATCCTGAGTGGCAATTATTATTAACTCGATCTAACACTTATAATAATTTAGGAAAAGTTATATTCAAAGATTTAATAGACGGCGAACAAATTGATGTTGTTAATTTAGAAATATTTGATAATAGTTGGCACACTGTAACTTTAGAAGAAAATTTTAATTATGGGTTACCTACAATATTAAAAGTTGCTAAATCACTTTATGGAAAATCTATTTATATAAATTCCGGATCTACAGTATCTACTCCTAACAACTTATTTGCTAATTCTAGATTTGTATATTTTGCATCAAATCCAAACGAGCCCTTCACTCATCCAGCATCTAGATTTAAAGGTCATATTCATGAAATTCGTTTTTGGTCTGGTTCGCTAAATGATGATACTCTTATAGAGCATGCTGCATCTCCAGCTTCTTATACATATGACGTTAATAGAAATATTACGACAACGGGAGAAGAAGCTTTGAAACCATATAATCATTTATTAGCTAGGTATCCATTAAACAATTCTGAATTTGACGTAGATAATACTAATAGACAATATTCAGTACACCCTAACCAAACAATAAATGTAAAAGGATCAGCTTCTAACGCTTATTTAACTGTTTCAACCATCGCTAATTTTGTTTTAGAAGGATTTGAAGAGACTTATTATACACCGTCTCCTTCGCTAGGAGGTTCTAGTTTATATACAAATAAAGTAAGAATTGAATCTTCTTCATTAGATCGTAATAAGAGATTGAATACTAAAACAAGGGTTGAGAAATCTTCTTTTGATAGATACTCTATAGATTCTAATAGAGTAGGCGTTTACTTTTCTCCTCAAACTGCAATTAATGAAGACATCTTCAATCAATTAGGATATTTCGAAATTGATGATTATATAGGAGATCCAGGAGATGTTTACAGTGAATCATATAATGAATTAACTACATTTGCTAGCAATTATTGGTTAAAATATGAAAATCGAAATGACTTTGAAGCTTATTTCCGAGCTTTAGAAATTTACGATTTTACTTTGTTTAAGTATATTAAAAGATTACTTCCTCAAAGGTCAAATGCAATTGTTGGATTAGTAGTAGAACCTAATGTTTTAGAACGAAGTAGAGTAAGATTAAACAGAAAGCCTACTATAGAAGATTTAACAAACGAGACAGTAATTGCTCAATTTGATCTTCCAATGGGTATGGAGTATGAAGATTTAGAAGGGGCTATTGATGAATCAATATTACCTCCTAATATTGATTTCGACGCTAATAAACAAGCAGAATTAGATGGTATTCAATTAAATACTAATATTGATTTCGATTCTGAAAAGCAGGCTATATTAAATGGAGTGCAATTAGATACTAATATTATCTATGATCAAGCTGGAGAAGGTAATTTGCCTGGAATTCAATTAGAACCTTCAATGAATTACGATGCTAATAAACAAGCTGCTTTAGAAAGTACAAATCCTTCATTAACAAATTCAAGTGTTATTAAATCAAAAGATGGAACTGTACTAACTAAAATAGATACTATTAATAAAACAGGTAACGCATGGATTCAAAATAGATATATTGGTCAATACAAACTAACTCAGTCAAGTTCATATACTCCAATACAAAGACAAGTTTCTGGTTCAAGAGAATCTACGACTTTACAAAAAATTAATTTATTTTATAGCAGTGCAGCATCAGCATCAGCTCAACTTCCATATTCATCTAGTTACTCATTTGCAGAAGTTAATAGAGAAACTTCAGCTGGTTGGCGAAATGCTAGGTATGTAGGATGTAAACTTACTGCAACAGCTATCAACGTAAATTCACCTCAAACTGTAGACGGAGGACCAGTAGTTAAAGTAACTAAAGTTAATCCAAATAAAATTATATTCGCAAACGGTCAATTGACAACCGTAGACGAAGCCAATACAGGAATTAGAAAGAAATCAATTTAAAATAAAAACTTAGATTTTTAAACATTACATATTTATTTAAAAGAAATTATATTATGGGATACTTAAACAACAGCTCGATCACAGTCGACGCAATTTTGACAAAAAAAGGAAGAGAATTATTAGC
>ENA-OSIY01001175-OSIY01001175.1-marine-metagenome-genome-assembly--contig:-NODE-1175-length-14253-cov-5.891154_pt1 | contig 14253 bp, 14 predicted proteins | sample MGYA00237884_ERZ534233 | MGnify/ENA primary metagenome ERZ534233 (study PRJEB26412, sample SAMN06343840) | marine metagenome | isolation source: estuarine water | place: USA: Columbia River Estuary... | reverse complement strand
CCTAGGTTACTAATACCACTTAAAGCACCACGTGTTAAACCAGCTGGAGCGAACCATGGATAAGCAATTTGGTCGTTGTATGCAATACCGCGTAGAACTGAATGGCTTGCAGGAACTGCAACATCGTTACCGCTCAAGTCTGTTGACAAGCCACTTGGATAGTAAATTGCGGCGCTGCCTGAACGTGTAACTAGGCCATCTGCACCGTTTGTACCGGCTGCTGTACCTAGACTCCAGTTAACAACATCAGTAATCTTGTTGCTTAACTTCATTGGAGTATCAGCAATAACAAACGCTGTTTCTTTGCGGTCCAAGTTCAATGTGACCATCTCGTCAATACACTCAACATAACCAGGAGTTGCAATAACGTTGAACGTTAATGTTTCTGCACGTAGTTCTTCACCACTTGTCAATGCTGCTTGTAAACGCTTAACAACTACACGGCGTTGAGCTTTATCAAACATGTAAGGAGCGCCTGCTTTAGGACCGCTATCTGTGTTACCAGATTCTGACTGCCAGAAACCTTCTGTTGCATTCCATGCTTTTACGTTACCAGAGCTTACTGCGCTGTTCCATAACAACATACCTTCTGGGAAGTAAGCTGGGTTTGGAGCTTGATCGTCCATTGGATTTGCACCACCGGCAGTACCAGTTGAATCACCTGCGATTGCTGTCAAGTCAGCAAACAATACACCGTGTTCGGTTGTTTGATCTGCATTGTCTTTTGCGACCCATGCGCTACCGTCAAATACTTTTAGTAATGGATAGTTTGCCATGTCGTTTGTATCAACCCATACGTCACCGTTACTTGGGTTAGTTGGCTCTTCTGTGTTTACATCAATTTGAGAAGCTGGCATCCAAGTTGGAGTGTCATCAACTGTTACTTTAACATAAACGTCAACCATTGTACCTGCATCATACCATAACTGACCGTTTGGTAATGAACCTGTTGGAGCAGTATCACGAGAACTAATTGCTGGAGTTGCCCAAGCAGAACCAGTGTAACGCTTGATTTCAAATTTAGCTTCGTTAGCTGTTGCAAACTGAACATAAATGCTGTTTACTGCCAACTTTGAACCAAACTGTTCGCTTGCTGTAGCGTTGTCGGCATAGCCAACTAATTGGTCTGCATTGCCTGCACCAATTTTTTGCACTGTCCAGCTTTGTGTAGAAGCATTGTATTTTTTAACTTTTAAAGACAAGCCAGAATTTGGACTTGTTGTCTTGAACCATACTGCACCAGCAGATGCTGTTGGAACTTGGTAGTGTGGACTAGCTGTTACTGTAGCACTTAAATTGCCAGATGTAACTGCAACCCATTCGCCTTCTACTTTTTTGTAGAATGTTTTAACATCGCTAGACGCATCTAATGCATAATCGCCTTCGCTGCCTGCGCCTGCGCCAGGCTCGCCATCTGTAACATAGACTGGCTTAGCTACCCAAGCGGAGCCGTTGCCTTCAAATAAGCCAAATGAGCTTGCGCCTGTGTCTAACCAGTATTGGCCATTTGTTGCTGGGCCTGTTGGAGCAGATGCTTGTGGCTCTAATTCTTCCATGTTCAAGTCTGCACGTACTAAAACAGCACGGTTGGCAATACCAAGGTAGTAATAAGCGGCAAGCAAGCCGTATTCGTTTAATTCGTGACCATGTACAGGTGTACCGTCAACGATAGTGAACTTTGGTTCACCGTATAATTGTACCAACTCGCGTTGGCTTGTAACAATAAGTGGTTTTTTAGCAAAAGGTGCAGTGGTGTACTGTGCAACTGAACCGTCAGGTGACGTCTTATTAGAACGTGTTGCTAAAACAATAACTGGAACTGTACCAGTGCCAGCAGATGCGTATGCGCTTTCGTCAATAATCGAAACGCTTACACCTGGGGAACTTAATTGAGCCATTTTATATATCTCCGTAATCTAAGGGATCATACCCTCTACAAAGATATTTAGCACTTATTGCTAAATCTAAGCCTATTTACCGGCAAACGCCATTTTCTAGTTTATCGGACAACCAATGCAATGCGATTATACAAATCGTCGACTGTGCCATTGTTGTCAATGATGGCATCAAACTCGGTGCCAACCCATGCTGTTTCACTTGCATGAATGCCAAGTTGTTTGAGTTTTTCAGCGGCAACTATGTCACCGTTGTTGGCTTTGCCTGCCATGATATGCCAACTTGGTAATGTGCCACGTTGCACCCAGACTACTTTGCCGCCGGCTTGCTTAATAGAGTTGATTTCATTTGGAAAGCGGCAATCTGAGATAACAATGCTATCCTGCGTATTTCGCAAACGTGCTTCTAGGCTGGCAATCCAAATGTCATCATGAAAGCCACGGCGGCATACTTCTGTGCCCCAAAGTTGCAGTGCCAACCGTGGAGTAAGTTCGGGCATGTTTAATCTGGTTGCCCACCACGGATCTACTTGTTCACGCCATTCGCGGGCTTGTTTGGTACGGCCTTCGAGCAGTTCTCGATCCCAATTAAAAACGGCAGCAACTGCATCTTTAAGGGTAGCGGCAAATGAGTCTCTACGGAACTCATGAAAGTTTACAAGATAGTCTGCGGCAGTGTCTTTGCCAGAACCAATGAAGCCGCAGATTCCAATAATTTGTTTAGTCATGCATTAGTTTAGCATATTTGCAGTGGCAGAGCAAGAAGTTGCTTTACCGAACTGCATAAAATCCAAAGCGTTGCATTTGTTTATTGTTATCGTAGTCTAGGTTAGGTAATCGATCAGGAAGTATCATATATTCTATAAAATTAAAAGAATTGACAATAGTCCAACCAGCATCTTCTAAGAACTTTTTAGTAAAAGTAAAAGTGGGTTGACAAACTTCAATAGTTGAACCTGATTCAGACCATGCATTATAATAAGGTGTTGAATCTTCGTAATGCTTTAGAATTTTTGGTTCATTTAAGTCAGGCGAGTTAATATCACTTACCTTAGATTCTAACACCAGGTACTTGGCCTTGCTTTTGCATATTGTATTAAGTATTGCTATTGGATTTATACTATGGTATAAGTGACCAGAGTATAAAATTACATTGGTGTTTATAATTTTTTCAAGAAGACTAACTTCATCTTCAATATTGCATTGATGAAATTTATAATTTGAGAATTCTAAGTTAGTATTAGTTTCGTTAAACCACTCTTGCCTAATATCTAAAAAATCAACAAATTGTGCGTTACGCTCAAGTAATCGTTTGCCGTAACGGCCGTTGCCGCATGCCAAGTCAGCAACTAATAAATTACTAGGTATACTATCAAACCAACTATTAATATCAAAATTAACCAAAGATGAAGCCAAGTGGAGTACCACCATCTGCGTATGTTTTAAGATCTTCTTCAAGCTTTTCCAATTCTGCTTGGGCTTGCGTAATTAAGTCAGTGCCGTTTAACGTAACACCGCCTTGAGGACCAGCCAGTTGAGAAAATTTACTACGGGCCTGTCCCAGTGTCATTTTTGCAACCGCAGTTGCATAATCTTTAATCCACGGTGCGGAACTAGTATCAGCCAGTAATGATTCATCTGGGCGATAGTTATACGTGTGTATAATTACAGCTTCATCACCTTTGATGTGGCGATGCAAACTAAGTCGCTTACTGGTGTTAGACCATGTATAGATAACATAGGCTCCAAACATTTTGCCTAATAGCTCACGTTGTCCCATCCATAATTCAAATGTTGCTAGGCCACCACCTGCAGATGCATTTAACATATACATGTTTAAGTAACCGGCTTCAAATGGTTCAAAACTTGTTGCAGATGAGCCAACACCGCCTGCGTTTTGGCGGTAAATCGCACGTACTTCAATCACTTCATCTGGTAAAGTGTAATTGCTTTCATTTGGTGCTAGTGTCAGCACCATGAAGCTTTCCTCAACTGCGCGGCTGCTACGTTGACGATACTTTGCCACGGCTTTATCGATAGCCATATCGTAGTGCTCTTTGTCAAGTTCTACATCAACCATGCCTCCGCCAAGGCTAAGTTCAATGTACTTTATTGTCTTTGCACGATTTGTTGTTTTGTTATCTGCCATAAGTGTCTCCAGTGCTATTTACCGGAGACACTTGATTAAAACTTACTTAATAGCACGTAGCAGGATGGTTTCCGGACTAATGCGTCCTTTAAGCTTGACTTCTACACTTTTGATAGTATCCATAAACTTGCGAAGCTGTGGCTTGCCAAGCGTCTTGAACTCTGCTAGCTTTTCTGCTGGTTTCCGCAGTGTTTTTGTGATACTCTTAATCTCGTCAAAGCCAATGATAGCACTGCCCTTGACACCAAGCTGTCCCACTACCATGTCGCCGTGCATTGCTACAACAAAACGTCCAATCTTACGTGTCTTGGTGTTGTAAGTCCACAGCTCACTCATTTCTAAAATCTCCGTTGGGTTGATACTTTTGAGACCTAGCTCTGCAAACTCTTTAAGATATTTGAGACCTCGTACTGTGCGCTCTGGAGGTACTGGCTTGCGCTTGGGCTTGGCACGAGTTGCAATTTTGCTTGTCTTATAAGCCATTGCATCATTGATAATAGCTTCGTAGAACTTAATCAGAGCCTTGACTTCGCGCTTGCTTATGTGTTTATAAGCTTCCAACAACTGAGCGTCTTTGCCTTCAAGTAACTCGTTCATTTCATTGATACGAGGCTGGATTAAATCAGGAATCTTAGTTGCGTACTGGACTGCAATATTCTGCGCACTTAGCATTTTGAATGTGGAGTACTCTTTGCCTTCAGTTATAAACTCGTCAATGGCGCCTTCGACTTCGCCCATTGCTTCACTAAACTTTTCGGCAAGTCGATCCTGGATTGTTTCTTTCTTGACTACTACTTCGCCAGGCTTGACAACAACCACTTCTTCCTTTTCATCAAGCAGTCGTTGTTCCAATGAAGCAAATTGTTCAACGATACAGCGGTCTTCACCTTCCTGAATCTTGAAGCCAGATAGAATCATACGGCTTAACCAACCAGTGGTCAGCCCAAACGCATTGTCAGGTAAACGCTTAAACTTTACTTTACATGTTTTAAATTCTTCAACTGTACTGCAATAGTCTTCAAAGAAGCTACGTGCTTGCTTACGGTCACAGGAGTAATTGTACCAGTTAAAACTACGGGCCATGTGTGAGCGGCGTGTTGACTCGCTATACGTGTCCTGTCTAGACCAGTCCGGCTCGTCGCCCATGTACTTGATATCAGTAACTGGAATGGCACTTAACTTGATACCGCCCTGTGCATCAACTTTCATTGTTGTTGCTGTTTTTTTACCAGTGCGGGTGGGCCGGGCTAGCGTTTTTTTCTTAGCTGGCAATTTCATTGCGGGTTTTTTGGTTGCTGTAGCCATATTTTTACTCCAGTTTGTGTACGTATTGGACTATTATAACTTATCTGCGCGAGTCTGTCAAGTAGATCCTTAACGGTAAATACTACAACAAAATAGGACCAATTATGGACCTGAGGGAATTATGCCTAAAATATCACTTTGGAAAAATGCCAAGACCAATGACTTCTACTATCAAGATAGGGTCATTAAGGAAGCAGTAAGTGCTGGTGGTACCACTATATTGGTCCACAAGTATCTTGGACCTGCGGCCGTAGAAGACGGTTCGGACCCTGCAAAGCCAAATTTGGCTGCAAAGGGTGAAATAAATGAAATGGATATACAAGACTTGCTGTTCTTAGAGAATCGTGACCGCGTATATGATACCAGCGTGTTTGAGCTTCGCGGCACATATAATGTAACTGACCAAGATTTTGATTTGAGTCAGTTTGGACTATTCTTAAATGCTGATACATTGTTTATTACCTTTCACACTAACGAAATGGTAGAGCGATTAGGTCGTAAGTTAATGGCAGGTGACGTCATCGAATTACCTCACTTGAATGACGACTTACTGTTAGATGCTACTGCAAAAAGCATTAACAAATTTTATGCTGTCCAAGATGCAAGCCGCGCCGCGGAAGGATTTGGTCCAACTTGGTGGCCGCACTTGTGGCGTATCAAAGTTGCTCCTATCAACGATGCACAAGAGTATCGTAGTATCCTGGGAGATCCAGAAGATGCTGATAGTTTAAAAAATGCACTAAGCACTTATCAGAAAGAAATTCAAATTTCAAATGCAGTGTTGGCATCTGCTGAAGTTATCACACCCAGAGCTGGTTATGCTAATCCAGAAATCAATGGTTCAACGTTTGTTCCTGTCATTGCAGGATTTGACGGAAGTGGTTCATCTAATACAACAGTCAATACCTCTGAGTATGTAGCAACACACGGAGATACGTCAGGTGTGGCAAATGGATTAAGCTTTCCAAATTCGCCAAGTCAAAACGAGTTGTTTATTAGAATGGACTTTACGCCAGAGCGATTGTTTGTATACCGCGGTACCAAGTGGCACAGAGTAATGGACAATTTAAATCAAGTTGGATGGAAAGAAGCAACAGTGAATGCAGGTGGCTTTATTAATAATACGCAAACTACTGGTACAAATAATTTAAGCACTCCAAAGACTACTATCAATCAACGACAGCCACTGAGCAAGGTGTTTACTAAACCAAAGGCAGATAATTAATGGCACAACAATATTTTTATGACCAACAAATAAGACGTTGGTTACTTCAGTTCATGAGACTATTTGGTGGCTTTAGTGTACAAATGGGTAAGGATTCCACTGGAAACGATTACTATCATCAAGTTCCTGTTCGATATGGTGACACTACTCGTATGAGTCAACACATTCTTCGTAAGAACAGTGAAAACACTATTTTAAGCGTGCCTGCAATCAGTTGCTATATTGCAGAGCTATTGCCAAATGCCGAACGTAGAATAAGTCCAACATTCCAGGACTCTGTTCAGGTCTATGAAAAATCCTACGACGCCGAAGCTGGAACTTATAGAGACCAAGTAGGCGAGACTTATAGCTTGGATCGACATAGCCCAATACCATACGACTTGACAATCAACGTAGACATCTGGACCAGTAACACTGAACAAAAACTTCAATTGCTTGAACAAATTTTGCTACTATTCAACCCAAGTGTAAACTTGCAAAGCAGTCAGAATCCTTATGACTGGACAAGCTTGGCAGTGGTTGAACTGATTAACATTACATGGACTGCTCGTAGCATTCCGCAGGGCACCGACGATATCATTGACGTTGCAAGTTTAATTTTTACATTGCCAATTTTCTTGACTCCACCTGCCAAGGTAAAGCGTCAAGTTTTAATTCATAGTATTTTAAACAACGTAGGCGCAGACTTTGGCTTCATTGACGATATTATTATTAATAATGGGTTCCAAGATCGACGTTGGATTACATTTGAAGATAGGCATATTAAAGTAACCGAAGACTACATTCAACTGTTGACTAGTATTAATCAAGCAACAGATCCGCAAAGTAGTACAGGTGAAAATTTAAGCTGGAAAGACCACTTTAGTAAATTTGGTGGGATTAATAATGGCATTACAGAAATTAGATTGAAATTAGGTAGCTCGATGGACACAAACGAAATTATTCTAAAAGTTTCAGCAGTGGAAAACAATCAAAATATACTGAGCTATAGTTTGGATGCATCAACATTACCAAACGATACCATTACAATGATCAATGGTATTATTGACCCAACCAAGAGTCACCCTGGTAACGGAAACATTCCTGCTGCCGCATTTGGACAACGTTATCTGTTGACCAATTCGCCTATTCAAAATGGCTTTTGGGGAACTGTGGCGGCAGACGAAAACGACGTCATTGAATACAATGGCAGTGACTGGATTGTTAGCTTTGACGCTAGTGCAGTGAATACAAGTGCATATACAACAAATGCAAATACCATGAAGAAATTGTACTTCACTGGAGACGAGTGGGTGCTAGCAGTTGAAGGAGTATTTGATCAAGGCTGGTGGCGTATTGTCAACTAACTAGTAGTATGAGAGCAGTAGGCGCATTAATTGTTAGTAAAAATACCGGGAGAGCAATGATGCAATTGCGAAGTCCCGAAGAAACACATAGCATGTGCTGGGGAATTTGGGGTGGCAAACTTGAGCACGAAGAAGGCGACCTTGAAGGACTTAAACGTGAGCTATGCGAAGAACTTGGATTCCCGGGTGTTCCTAATACTGTTGCAATGAGTCATGTATACACATTTGTTACCAAGGACAAGGGATTTAGACATGTTAGCTATTTGATATTATGCGAGGATGAATTTGTACCTCGCATTGATAGTGAATCAGCTGGATACTGTTGGGTTGATATGTGGCACTGGCCGCAGCCGTTGCACAGAAACACTGCTAAGATGTTTAGTAGTCGCGGATTTAGAGAAGCATTAGAGGGACTATTAAATAATGCTCCGCTTAATTAAGAACACGCCATCTGTATCAGCGCAACAATATGATGGACCACACCACCAAATAAATTATCAGCATTGCTGGCAGCCATGGTTAAATAATCCGTTTCTTAATAAGCTGTACAAAGAATCAGTTTGTTATACCGAGCGATGGTACTTGGAAATTCGCAAGCTGGTCAATGAAGAAGAATGGCATCACCCACTGATTAACAGTATAATCATTGACACCAAGTTGAGACAAAATTTAGTAAAGAGTACTATAATAGACGGTGCTCTAATGCGGCACGTATTGCGCTCAACTGACTACCCAGAATTTGAAATATCAGCTGGAGTTAACTTGAGAAAGCTAAATCAATGGTGTGCGTTTTTTATCAGTTTGCCTGATTCAATCGATATTCTCGTTGACCTAAATGGCCAATCTCCCGACTAAGATCTAAGTCACAAAATATTTTAACATTGTTGTCTGATAGTAGATCACAAAACCCCATATCTTCGCCGTGCCATGTTGAACTAGGAGCATGCCACTTTAATGGATAATGTGGACTTGGCATATTATCAACTACGCTTGATTTAACAAGCATACATCCCATTCCTGAATACTTAATTGCAACTAGTCCATTACCCTCTGTGTCAACTGGCTCCACTGGATCAATGTTATAAAATGCAGTTGGATGAAACGGTTCTACTCGTTTTGAGTAGGTAGCACACACTACATTTTTCCTGTGCTCTAATAAGCGAATGATAACATCTTCAGGAAATGTCATATCGCTATCTAGCCACATAATATGATCTGCTTGCAATGCAAGAGCCGAGTCAGATAACACTTGCCGCTGATTACTTAATACTGTGCCTGCGTCCATTTCAAGTACAACAGGCACTCCATGTAATTCTGTGTATCGAATTGCATTGATTAAGCAATAAGAAAACATTGCGTGTACTAGCCCGTTGGTTGGTACACATACAACAACCTGCTCGCTAAGTGCAGGAATTTTATCAAAGAGAGTTGTTGCAGATTTCTTAAACATTATTCGTTAACAGGAATATTACCAACGTTTGCCTTGCGTTCAGCAAGACGTGTTGTTTTATTAATAACATTTAAAAATGTTTGGCATTTTGTAATTGTTTCCTCGTACAACTCTGAAGGAAGCTTTAGCATCTGACTCATATTCTCAAATGTTACTGATTGACATAATGCTTCAATGGCCGCTTTACGAGCAAGCTCTTCTACCCAGTACTGTGGTTCCGCATCTTCAATTGCTTGACGGACGTCTGGGCCAATTTCTGCTTGGATTTCTGTAATTTTAGCATTTACTAAATTCATTTCTGCCAGAATTGCTGATTTGTTCATTTCATTCAGTGCATTAGAATATTCAGTATTCAAAAATTCAATGTCTTGGCATAGTGCTACCAGCAATCTCGGGCCAGCTGCTGATCCAAATACAAAGTTTTCTCTTTCAAATGTTGTGCGGAATGGAACTTGGTGCAATACTGGTCGTGTATTGGCTAAAATTTCGTTTTGTGTAAGTGACATACATACTCCTAGTTGATATACATTATGTATCAATCGTTTAATTGAAATTTTAGCCAAAAGAAAAGAGCCGAAGCCCTTTTCTTTATATCCTTAATTAAAATTAAGTGTTGTATGGTGTTGTACGACCACCGAAGCTTGAACTTAAACTAACTGCACCAGAGCCGATACCTAAGTATCCACCCAATGTGCCGCGTAAACTTACGTTTGAGCCAGTTGTGTTCGAGTAACCTCGTTTAACGTTACCAAAAGTAATTGCTGATCCAGTTGCTGGAAGAATTGCCATTTTATTTGCCTCCTTTTCTAGTTACTAGATTATAATCCACCACAATGCCTGGCCACTAATGCTTTTAAGTCATCAATTTGTTGCTGTTGCGCTTTTACTGCTTCGATTAGTAATGCTGTTAACTTTTCATACTTAACAGTTATATAGCCTTCATAAGCAGATCCAGTTACCAGTTGTGGTAAAACTTGTTGGACTTCTTGCGCAATAACACCAACTTCTTCCTTGTCAACAATACCTAAATCTAAGGCAGTTTGATTTGGACGGAAAGTAACACCGCGGATTTGCATTAACTTACCAATTGGATCAGTAATTGCTACAACATTTTTCTTCAAACGATCATCAGAGTAGTAAGCTGTAACTTCACCTGTAGCAGTAATGCCACCAGTTACTGTTAAAGCACCTGTTGCTGTTGCACCAAAAGTTGGAGTAGAATTCGCTTGATAGTAACCACTTGGGTTAGCATTGCTGTAAGGTGTATAGCCCAATGCTGTTGTTACGTTACCACTTGTGATACCAGTGATATAACCGGCACCGTTTGTCAACTGGTTGTTGTTGGTAATTGTGTTAGTGATTGTAGCTGTAGAGCCTTCGCCTGCTGTGTGGCTTACACTGATACCTGTACCGGCTGTTACACCAGACATGTAGTTACCAGTTGTATCTGTACCAAGTGCAACAGAGTTGGCAGCAATAGTTGCAGTCAATGTTACACCCGAGCTTCCGTCAATACTGACGTTACCCGACAAATCACCTGCTAATGTAATTGTACGAGATGAACTCCACTTACCTGCTTTTTGTGCATAGCTAACGTCACCTGATTCACCAGAACCTGAACCGTCGTCTGTAAGTGCTTTGGCAGCAAGAATAGAAACGTTACGCTCTAAATCTGCCAAACGGCGCAAGCTGGACTTGCTACCAGTGAAAATAATATCTGTGCCGCCTGGGGTACCTGTAGATTCAACTAACGTACCCGAAGAGTTGAACTTATAGTTTTTTGTTGTGTCAAGTGCCTGTACTGCTGTTGAGCCAGCACTTCGTAATTCGCGTTTTGCCATTTTATTTCTCCTTAAAGAGTTGAACTAGTTCGAAGGAATAATCATTTATTCCCATAGCCACTGATTATTAATCAGCGCATCAGCAAGGGGTTTGGCAACCCCTTGCATTTGACTAGTTAGATTAGCTTAATTTGCTACCTGTAACTTCGATTTCGTCACCTTCTGCTAGACCTGTACCACTAGCAATAGTCAACGTTGTACCGCTTACGCTGTACTCTGTTGGACGCAATGGAACACGGTTTAATAACACCATGTGATGTACGCTACCGCTTAGATCAGCAAATGTAAATGTAACAGCACCAGAAACGTTTGCTGTTTCTTGTCCAGCTGATACTGTTTGGTATGTAGCATGATAGTGAGCAAGTGTTTTAGCACCTGTTGAACTGTTCAAGCTAGTAACACCTGCGTTGGTTAAAGTAACTGAACCACCTAGTGATACTGCACCACCACCTGACATGCCTGTACCAGCTGTAACTGTGATAGAACTGTTTGCTAGTTTAGCATTTGTAACTGCACTGTTGGCAATTGTCAATGCTGTTGAGCTACCCGTTGTACCTGTACCTGTTACATCACCAGTGAATGTTAATGCGCCAGAGATAGAAGAAGTTGTTACGCCAGTGATAAGACCTTTAGCGTTTACAGTAATAACAGGAACCAATGTAGAAGAACCATATGTTCCAACACTAGAGTTGACTGTAGCAAGTGTAGCTGCCGCTGTTACGTTACCAGCACCAGTAAATGATGGACTAGTGTATGTGACATCGCCAGTAAGGGCAATAGTTCTACCTGTTGCCAATGCTGTTGCTGTATCAGCATTACCTGTTAACGCACCAGTAAAGCCAGTTGATGTAACACTTGTTAAACCAACCAATGTAGTTGATGTTGCACCCAGAGCAGTTGATGTTGAACCAATTGTAACTGTTGTGTTAGTCAATGAACTGTTAGGAATATTACCTAAGCTAAAAGTACCAGTTGAGCTGTTGTATCCAATACCAGTTCCACTACTTCCATTTAATGATGTACGAGCACGAGCTGTAGTAAAGTATTGGTTAGTAGAACCTTCTGTTAGGCCGTCTGTATTAACTGCGATTGGGTTGAATGTTGCGCCATCATTTGTAAATTGCCAAACGTCTGAACCTTCGTTCCAACGAAGTGATACATTTGTGTCATCACCGCGTTCTACTTCAATACCAGCATTTTGACTTGCCGCACCTGTTGCGTCACTGTTCAATGTGATAATATTGTCAGCCAAGCTAATTGTATTAGATTCAACTGTTGTTGTTGCGCCTTGAACTACAAAGTTGCCGGCAACTGTAACACCAGTTGATGTAACTGTAAGAGCCGTTGAACCATCAACTGTAACTGTAACTGTACCAGTACCTGTGTCTACTACTGTAACATTACTGTTACCTTGTGTAATACTACTAGTGCTGATAGCACTAATGCTTGTATCAACATAAGTCTTTGTGGCCGCATCGTTGGCACTACTTGGAGCACCAAGACCAATAACTTTGTTGCCGTTCATTTCAATGCTGTCACCAAAGTTAACTTTGATACCTGCGCTGTCAGTAATGTTCTTACCGGCTGCAATTTGCAATGTACCGTCAACGTTGACGTTTGTTGTGCTTGAACCTAATTGTAAAATACCTGTACCAAGTGTCTTGATACGAATGTTTTCGTCAACGTCGGCACTGAATGTAATTGTACCAGAATCGTCTTGAAGAACTTTCTGTCCGTTAACATACAAAGAACCTGGACCAACGTAGATATCTCTCCACTGCATGCTTGTGCTACCTAAGTCATAGGTAATGTTTGCGCTTGGAATGATGCTACCAGCAATACTGCTGATACCGCCGGTTAATGTTAAACCAGCAAATGTTGGGCTTGCACTTGTTGCAATGTTTTGGACTGTGCTGATTGCACCTGTGCCGCTGTTGTAGCTGATACCAGTGCTAGCACTGATTGCACTACGTGCCTGAGCATTAGTAAACCACTTGTTGGTTTGTCCTGCATCACTAACATCATCAGTTGATATTGTTATTGATCCTGTTTCACCGTTGACGCTTGTTACGCCGCCGATTTGAACAACGCTAGCTGTTCCATTGTCTTTCTTTATGTAAATCAAACCATCATAGGTGTTGATTGCAATTTCGCCTAGTGCTAACTGTCCCGTCGTTGGTATTTTCGACGGTGTTGCACTGCGCTTTAAAATGATCGTATTGGCCATTGAGTATATACTCCCTTATTGTAATCGGATAAATGTCTCGAGTTTTACCCTTTCAGATTTATTTATCCGCAAATGCAAGAAACGGGCCCAAATGCCCGTTAAACTATGGTTGTAATACTATTGTAATGTTAGAAACTACCACCATCCAATTCAATATCTATTTCAGTAACCGAATCAACTTGTCCAGACTCGTCTACTTGTATCTGCAAAGTCTTGTTGGCGGAGCCATAAGTTCCAGTTAAATCTACTGGACCAATTCTACTTTCTTTGGAAAATACTATGCCAGTGACTCCTGGGGTAATAATGCCTGTTGTAATGAGAACCCAATTGGTTTTTTCATGCACAGTGCCTTCTTCAACATAAATTCTGTTGCCAGCACTTAGTTCATAAGTTGAGTCAGCATCTTCTGCCCTGGTTAGCTTACTGGTTGATGAGGACCACATGTAGATACCATTTTGGGTACTAACACTTTGCCCAGCTACTAGTACTCTATTTTTGTCAGCCAAAGTGATACCGTCAATGACTGTAACAATGGCCGATATGTTTATATTGGAACGAAGCGCGACTCTTACACTATCTTTATAGTCAGATACAGCACTTACGAAGTTTTTTCCGCGGAAAATTGGCATTTTTTAGTTAACTCAGAGCTTCTTAGCGATATGTTATTTAGTGAAGTTGAAGGCAGAAAAGGGTGTAGCTTTCACTACACCCTTTCATGATCTAATCAGTTAAGATTAGTATGTACCACCGTCAATGTTACTTGATTCGTTTAGAACACCACCAGCTGTCAAGCTAGAAGTAGAACTTACACGAAC
>ENA-OSIY01001173-OSIY01001173.1-marine-metagenome-genome-assembly--contig:-NODE-1173-length-14254-cov-10.091275_pt1 | contig 14254 bp, 10 predicted proteins | sample MGYA00237884_ERZ534233 | MGnify/ENA primary metagenome ERZ534233 (study PRJEB26412, sample SAMN06343840) | marine metagenome | isolation source: estuarine water | place: USA: Columbia River Estuary... | reverse complement strand
GTAATAAATTTGCATTTATAGTTAATCTTGCAGTAGCTCCTGTACCACCTCCTCCTCCACCGCCTCTTCCTCCAGTAGATTGAAATCCACCTCCTCCTCCTGCACCTGAACCTTGACAAATAATATTGACAAGTTTAGCACCTCTTGGTTTTATCCAAGTCTGCCAAGTTCCTCCATTGAAGAAACCTTGTACATTTGAGTTTTGATTTTGAAAATATGATAAATCTAACATATAACTGTAATTATTACTAATCCATCTCCACCATTTCCTCCTTTAGTTCCTGTTGCTGTTGTCCCACCCCCAACTCCACCTCCACCACATCCATACCATCCATCTCCTCCTCTACCGCCTGCTCCTGAAGCACCTTGTCTCCCAGCACCTCCAGCACCTCCTGTTCCACAAAAGGGGATTAGAGTTCCATATCCTGAATCTCCATTTTGAGCATCTGTAACACCTCCATTTACTTGTGATGTTAGTATTACTGATGCCGATGTAATGTTACCACCTGCTGCAAATGCTAATGTAGTTTTACCACCACCACCTGCTCCTCCTGTAGTTATATTTGTTGCTAATGCTGCTTGACTTGCGCCTTGAGTTGGTGAAGATGTACCTGCAACACTTCCATCAACTCCTGCAACTGCAGTAAATAGTCCTAAATTACCAAATGCTGATAATGAGACTACTGATGTTGTTGCTCCTGTTCTATTACCTGATGCAGTTGTTGTTGATGATTTACATATAAGTGTTTGTTCTGAGGTTGATGGTTGTAGTCCTATATAACTTATACCTCCAGCACCACCATTTGTAGCGTTTCCTGTTGAACCTGCTCCTCCTTTTCCTACTAAAATATAAATTGTATCAGGAAGTAAAAATGCAGGAATTAAACCTTTAACAATTCCTGCAGAACCGCCGCCAACACTTCCATTAGCAGAACCAGCCGTAACAGTAGATATTGCCCCACCAGCTCCACCACCTAAACAGAATATCTCTATAAATTTAGCATTACGAGGTTTATTCCACGTCTGCCAATCACCTGTAGCATAGAGTATAGTGGTTTGCTGTTGTTGAGAAGGTATGTGAGATAGGTCTAACATATATTATTGTGCACAAATAGGTAATGGTGGGTTTAAATCTACTATGTGAAAAGCTCCTGGCAATCCTATTTCATTACAGTTTAAATCAACTGCTTTAATAAAGATGTTCCAATCTTGTGAGTCTACTATGTAATAGAACTGATCAAACGGTTCTATATCACTTTGCATTAATTCGTAGTGCATAATATATTAGTGTTAAATTGCTGTATAAGATCCTCCAATTGCTGTAGCAAACCATCCACCTCCAGCGGATTGTACAGTTCCTAATGTTGTTAGTATTCTGTATCCTGGTGGTAGGGCTATGTTTAGAGGTAATTCGTAAACTGCTGTTGCTGCTGTTTGAATTGCTGTTGTTGCTGCTAAAGTAATTTCATCAAATAATACATTATTTCCAACTGATCCGGTTGACTGTCCATTATTAATAAAAACTCTAGCTACAGTTCCTGTTGCTGAACCTGATGCTTTAAATCTTATTCTTTGTACAAATGCTCCATCTATAGAAGCTGAGAATACGATTGCCGGTGTACCTAGGGTTCCGTCGTATGTTGTATTTGCTGCTGTTTGTACTGTAGTCCATTCAATGTCTCCTACTCCTGAGAATATTGGTGCTGTATTTGCTGCCATGTTATTATTTTTATTTTAATATATTAAAAAATGTTTTGTAATCCTAATGTCATTGCTTGAACTAATCCTAAGTCTGTTCCACCACCTCCACCTCCTGTTGAGTTAATTGTAACCGAACCTGTAGCACTTGAAATTGTTATATTTGTTCCTGCTACAATACTTGTTACTCCTCCGTTAGAGGCATAAGATGCTGTTGTTGCAAATGAGCTTGATACTGCTTGTTGTACGTAAGAAGCACTTTGTGCATTTTCTACATATGAAGCTGTTGCTACAGACATTGAACTAGTTGTACTTGTTAGTACATAAGGTTGCAACATTGAACCTGTACCACTTGTTAATTGGTAATTAGGTGCTAAAGAAGCTGTACTTGCAAATGAACTTGATACCGCCTGTAAGACATATGAAGCACTTTGTGCATTTTCTACATATGAAGCAGTTGTTACAAAAGATGCTGTTCCAAATAATGAACCTGTTATACCTTGTGTTACATTTAATGAACCTGTTATTATTTGATTTCCTATAAATGTATTTGAACCAGTTGTAGCAAATGATCCAGTATCTATATTACCACCAGAACCTGCAGCATTTATGGTTACAGAACCGCTTCCACCATTAGTTATTGTTACATTGGTTCCAGCAACAATTTGGGTTACTCCACCGTTTAATGCATAAGAGGCTGTTGTTGCAAAAGATGCTGTACCAAATAAAGAACCTGTAAAACTTCCTGTAAAACTTCCTGTATTATAGCTACTAGTAAATGAATTAAATGAAGAGGTTGTTACAAATGAACCTGTATTAATAGTAGTTCCTGCATTTAATGCAAAGGAAGCTGTTAAAGCATAAGAAGCACTTGTTGCATTATTTGCCCAAGAAGCTGTTCCAAATAAAGAACCTGTTATACCTTGAGTTACATTTAAAGATCCTGTTATTGCTGTAGAACCACTTACTATAAGTTTAGAGGTTGTATCTAATGAAGAGGTTAATCCTATTAATACTTGTCCATTTGAATTAACTCGCATACGTTCAACTGGACTAGATCCTGCTTGAGATATTCCTGTCCATATTGCTATATTACCACCACCAGCATTTCCTGTACTTACAGTACTGGTAACTGTTGACCTAATTTGGGAAGTAACATATCCATTAGTACCATCCGCTTTTCCTGAAAATTGGATAGTTCCTAAAGTATCTCCTGTAAGTATACTTCCAGAAGTATTTTTTAAATCTAGTACTGCTCCTGTAGAACCAGTATTCATACCTATTGATAGGTTTGGTGTGAATCCATAAGCAGGAGTAGCTATAGATGAACCAGTTCCTATTAATGTTGATCCATTTACATCTAAAGATCCTGTTATTTTTTGTGAGCCAGAAACAATTACTGTACCAATTAGAGTCTGGATATCATTGGTTGCATCTCCAAATTGATTTGATCCTGAAGAATAAATTACTGATGCTGATTCTATTGTTACATTTAGGAATGATATTGATGCCGTTCCATTTACAGTTACATTACCATTTATTACTCCACCAGATAGAGGAAGGTAATTAGGGGCAAAGGAAGCTGTTTGTGCAAAAGAACTTGATATTACATTACTTGCAAAAGATGCTGTTCCAAATAAAGAACCTGTTATTCCTTGAGATACCGATAAAGAACCTGTTATTGCTGTAGAACCACTTACTATAAGTTTAGAGGTTGTATCTAATGAAGATGTTAATCCTATTAACACTTGCCCTGCTGTATTAATTCGCATACGTTCTTTTATAAGATCACCACCATATTCGGTAGGTGAAGTCCAAAAAGATAGGTTTCCACCACCACTATTTCCAAATGTAGGTGTTAATGTTGATGTTGCTCTAATTTGAGAACTAGCAACATTATACGTTCCTCCTACTGATAATGCTGAGAATTGGATAGTTCCTAAAGTATCCCCAGCTGTTACACTTCCAGAGGTATGTTTTAAATCTAATACTGCTCCTGTTGAACCGGTATTCATACCTATTGATAGGTTTGGTGTTAGTCCGTAAACAGGGGCTGTAGATGATGAACCAGTTCCTACTAGTAAAGAACCTGTTATTATTACATTTTGATTAAGTGGAGTAACAAAAGATGCTGTTTGTGCAAAAGAAGCTGTTCCAAATAAAGAACCAGTAAAACTTCCTGTAAATGATCCTGTATTATAAGATGAAGTAAAAGCATTAAATGAAGAAGTAGTTACAAAAGAACCCGTATTAATAGTTGTTCCACCTCCAGCATTTAAAGCAAAAGAAGCTGTTGCTGCAAAAGATGCTGTTCCAAATAAAGAACCTGTTATTCCATTTACAACAGTAAGAGAATTTAACGAGGCATTAGAGCCACTCGTTATGACTTTTTTCCAACTAGGCATGTATAAAATTTATTATGATTGGTTACAAGATTGCTTGCCCACTTCCCATACGGGTCTATAATACATAGATAAATATACAAAAATAAAGAATCATTTCATGTAAATATTAAAAATAAAATGCATGAAATAAACAATAAAAAAATAATAAATGTATAAGGTATTGTTTTATATGTGGTAATCGATAATATGCGCGTTATGTGCTAAATTATAAATAAATACTAATATGTATTAATCTATTTTTTAATTACAAAATGTAATTGATTGTATTATTCCATTAACAACATGGGTTACTTGTCTTAAATTAACTGGTGTTAGGTTCGGGAAGGAGTTGTACTGGGAATTTGGGTTTGTAATATAATAACCAGTAACACTTGGAGAAGGAGAGCATGTAGTAGGTTGACCTAAAAAGGGATATAATTTTTCACCAACAGCATAAGCACGCAATTTGTAAGCTTGTCCATGCCCACCAGGCTCATTAGTAGGGATAGTGTGAGCTTGGTCCATAAGTGTAAAAGAATTACATGCTGATGCAAGTGAATTAGTAAAATTAGTATACGGTGCTGATCTATTTGGACGAAAATCATACCAAAAAATAATTGTTATAGTAGTAAGTAAAGTACAGGGAGCAGATGGTGAGGGTGTTGGTGTTTTAGATGGTGTTACAGATGGTGTTCTTGTAATAGATGGTGTTTTAGAAGGGCTTGGTGATGGGGGTAGAACTTGTATAACATTAGAATAGTTGCTTTGTAATCCATTAGTACAACATTGTTTAATTCTAAAATACCAAGAGGTTCCACAAATAGTACAACCACTTAAGGGTTCTACAGATATTTGAACCGGAGATTGACACCCAAAGCTATTTACACAACTGTTGTATATACAAGTTTGCCAAGTGATATTATCACAAGAATACTCATATATCATACCACTACAATTAGAATCAGAAGTAAAAAATAAATTAAAAATATAATTATTATTTTGTCTTTGAATAAATGTAACCAGTGATGCAGTAGGAGCAATACAAAGTCCAGAAGAAGTAGGTGTTGGAGTTGGAGATAAAGATGATCCGGGTGTAACTGACGGGGTTGGTGTTATTGTTTTTGTAGGAGTTACTGAAGGGGTTGGTAAAGGGCAAACACCTAATGTTATATTAAATGTTGCTGTTAATGTTGTATTATTAAAAAGTGTCCACCCCGTTGTTGGATTAAGTGTATTAGTATAATTTCTAGGTTCACCATCATAAGGCCACCCAAGCATTTCCCAATACAAACCATTCCATACAATATTTAATTGAGTTGCTCCATCAAATCCTATCCAAGAAGGATACCCATTAAAGGTACCATTAAATAAAAAAGAAACATTTATCATATATTAATTATTACGGACAAGGATTAGTTAAACTTGTTGTTCCTACTTGCCAATAAATATTGTTACTACAAGTTAATGTTTTATCAGTACTACCTCCAATAGTAGTTATGTATTGTCTTGATCCTGTATTGAAATAGTTTTTAGTTGTTCCGTCCCAAGCAGATATATTTAATTGAGTTGCTACTTCATCTATTCTATTAGCAAATCCCCAATAAGGAGATCCAGCAAATACTAATCCTATAATTTTCCAAGTACCATTAATTTGAGCAGCTAATGCGGAACCTGAATCTCCTCCATATATTGGGAAGGGGCATGATGGGTCTCCGTTTAATTCAAGATCTGTTCGCATGAATTGAATTACATTGGTAAAGCTAGCTCCTGTTGGTGTTCCATTTAGATTATATCCTCCTGCTAATTGGCCTGTGTTTGGGTCTATAAAAGTAGATAGTGGTATACTAGTACTAATACTCTTAAGTCTTATTCCACAAGATGTAGGTGATTTAACACCCGATGATCTACCAGAACTGACTAGCAAAGTAGTGTCAATGTTAAGATTATTTATTTCAGCTGTTGTAGCAAAGGGCATTGGTGTTGTAATAGATGTACCAAATAATTTATATGATGTGGCATTTGTTATTTTACTAGGATCAATTGTAACTAAAGCACCATCTACTTGATTTAAAAGAGGTTGAGGAACTATAGGAACATATCTAACTACTTCACCGACAACGTAATTTGGGTTTCCTTGAAATCCTCCTTCTCCAGGTTGGTAATATTGATCTTGATATTCGTTAGAATTAGTTACACTTCTATAATTGGTATAAAAAGCAGTACCTACAGCAACATGATTATTTGTAACACCAACTAATGCATTTTTTGCATTATCTACTGCTAAAAACCCTAATGTTCCTATTTTACCTAAATTATTAGCAGATGTTATTGAAATACCACCTTGCATAGGACGTATAACACCTCTATTCCCTGGGGGTATGTTTCCAGCAGGATACATAGGACCCCCAGCTGTTAATTGGTAGCTAAACCAAGTCCAAGTGTAACAAGTATTTAATGTAGTTTGGGGACATGATAAAGGTACAACGTCTCCAACTTCAATAACATCTGTTTTATAAGTAACACCATCAATATCAACTGTTGAAGGTAAATGTTCTTCTTCAGGTATTTCACTTAATGGTAGTTTTTTAGGTACGTTAAATAATATAGAATGTTCATTAGTAAGTTCTTCTTTATTAAATTTATGACCCCATCCTACCCCAACATAATTGGGAGTAGATTGAAATAATTCTTCTATTTTTTGTTTAATTGGTTCTGTTAACATATTATTGAATATTTAAATACTTGTATATTGTTTTAAAAGCATTTGATGGTGGAGAGGCCGGTGGAGAGGCCGGTGGAGAGGTCGCTGGGGGTGGTATTAGGTTAACTGTATTGCAATTAATGGATGAATTAAATGCTTTAGTTTGAAAGGGTATAGTATTAACAAGTGTAAGAGCATAAGGACTAGTTAAATTAATCCTATATATTTGTGTCGCAGTACCAGTAGCAGCACAAGAAGTTAAATATATAACCCCTCCAGATTCAAACAATTCTATAGTAGTTTGGGGAGGATTAGGAATAACAGAACTTAAATTAATTTCTAATTCAAGTACGCCATTTGGATATGAATATTGTCGTAATACATGTATTTTTGATGATGATGTTGTTGATATACTTTTACTTGCTGTATGTAAGAATTTATTAGTTGATGTTAGTAATATATTGAAAAGCCCAGCATCTGCACTATAGACATCAAATAATGGTGTTATTTGTGCACTAGTAACACTAATATTTGTTATATTAAAAGTAGCTACTTTAAAAATAAATTGTTGATTAATTATAGCTAAATTTGTAAAAAGAGTAAGTAAAGTTGTATCATTAATAGCTTGTAAATGAAAAAATCTGGAGTATCCTGAATTAATTGTTATGGTTCTAAAAAGAGCAAGTGAATTTGGGCCTGTTGAGTTATATTCTGTTATTGAATTTGTTGTAGTATTTCCTCGAAAATATTTTGTTGTTGTATGAGCGTCTGTAGGTGATACATTAGTTGCAATTCCTGCCCCGGGAATACCTGATATTTGGGTTGAGGTGTTTGTAATTGGGTTATAAGAGTATAAATTACTATTCGGAAAACGACTATAATAAACACATTTTAAAGCATTTGGGTTAAAGGGAGCAGATCGTGTTGGGGTAGGAGTTTTACTTGGCGTTATACTAGGTGTTCTAGTTATACTTGGCGTTACAGTTATACTTGGTGTTTTACTAGGAGAGGCAGATTGACTACTTCCCGGGGAAAAAGCTGGGAATGATATGAGAGATGAACAATCAATACCCATTATTGTACCTCCTAAGCCTCCATTACCTGTTATAGTTAATTGAGTATAAGATGTCGGAGCAGATATTGTAAAAGTACCTGCTCCTCCCGGTGTTGTTACTCCGCCTTCATTAGCTGTTATAGTATTTCCTGAAATATTTGAAAAGCAATTATTTGGGCTTGATATTGTTACATTCCCCCCATTACTAGTAAAAACGAATGCTTCTGGTATAAAAGGTGTTCCAGGAGTGCCATTCATAGCAGCCATTAAAAATCTTAAATTATTAACAGGTTGACTAAATGTTAAAGTATAGACAAAACTTGTTGGTAAATTAAAAGGGACATTCCATCTGGCACCCAAATAAACAGCCCCTGGTCCTATTTTTACCCCAGTTGTGGAAGAATCACAAGTACTATACCATACATCCCACATTTGAGTTACTTGTCCAGTTCCACTAGCTGTTATAGTTATACCATTATAAGTAACAGTATTTGGTATATTAAGTGCAGGAAGACCACCATAACATCGATCAGATATTAAAGTACTTGTAGAACAATTAACTAATTGAGAAGTAGCAGCCATTGATATTCCTGGGTTTTGTGCTCCAGTATAATAGTAAGGAAAAATAGGACTAATTAATTTAATATTAGGGCCCATTAAATATAAAGATCCATTTATTGTAGCTAAGCCAACTCCAGTTGTTGGTAGAAGTGTCTGGACATCGCCTATTGGTGACATATTAGTTACTTCTAGTTGTCCTGTATTATAAAAATATTGACTAAGCGTTGGAGGACTAACGGGATTAGGGTTATAATCTGTTTTACTAAGAATAATAATTTTAGGATTTATTCCGGGTATATAAGTTAACCCCCCTGCTGGTCTTCTAAAGTTAGGAAACTTAAATTTTAATGTAGGTATAGCTGTAAGGCCCGATATATCGTATTCTATTAAAAAATATTCATTATATATAATATTATTCAATCCTACATACGGTTCGCTAATAACCCCAATTAATGTTGTATTATTTAAAGCAACTAAAGCATTACCTGGTTTATACAGAACTGGTAAATTTATATTTCTATTGAAAGTTGCAGTGGATGAGTTTAAGTTTAAATTATTTTCTCTTATAACAATAGCATTAGTTATAGAATCCCAAGCGTACACCCATAATTTATCATTTGTGTGAGCTAAAGAGACAGGGACATTATTAGTTATGTCTAATGAGGGATTAGGATTAGGAGCTACATTTAATAATGTAGATGTATTTGCTGAAAAGTTGTATGCAGCATATGTATTACTTGTTGTTCTATATAGTATTGTATTACAAGTTATAAGAGATCCCGGAGAGGAAGAAGGGGTTATACTTGGTGTTTTACTAGGTGTTATACTAGGTGTTGCTGTTTTAGATGGTGTTTTGCTAGGAGTAACACTAGGTGTAGCGGTTCTAGTTGGTGTTTTACTAGGTGTAGCTGTTAATGATGGTGTTGGGGTTGGTGAAGCACTTTCAGATAAAGGCATTCCGTTATCATCACATAAAGCAAATAAACTACCTCCTAAACCTCCATTGCCTGTAATTATTAATTGAGTGTAAGTACTAGGAGCATTAATTTGAGTTAATATAGCCCCACCAAAAGGTAAAACATAACCTAAACTTAAAACATTATCCTCTATAATATTACCACATGACGATCCACAAGCAGTAAGAGTAGGAGTTCCTCCAGAGGTGTTAAATGTAAAAGTTTCAAGCGATGCTGGATCAACTGAGTCCCCTCCGGTTGCTATAAGAAGTTTTATATTATTAACAGGTTGACTAAATGTTAAAGTGCAAATAAAAGAACCAGGATTAAACCCTAAAATAGTTGTTTGAGAAGGTGGTGGGATTGATAATCCTGTACATGTCATTGTGCTAGGAGCCGTAGAAGAAAATTCTGGAATTTCTGGTCCTTGGTAGGAAGCTGTTACTATAAAATTGTTATATATTGCTGTTCCTTTAGCCCCTACAGGTAATGATTTTATACTACAAGGAGCACAATTTGATGTAACAGGTGATATAGAATTACAATCAATCGACATAGGTGTATTCTGTTCAGGACCACCTCCTCTACCGGTTACTGTTAATACAGTATAAGGACTTGCTGTTGATATAGAAAAAGTACCCCCACCATTTACTCTTGTACCTGTTACTGTATTACTAACAATATCTACAAAACAAGCATCAGTGCTTAATACACTTGGTATTCCTATATCAGTAGTAAAAGTAAAAAATTCAACATTTGGCGCTATACCATTTATAGTTGTTAATATTAATTTAACATTATTAACAGGTTGACTAAATGTTAAAGTATACGAATAATCAAGTAAAGGCCCAGGAAATCCTAAATTAATAGTATTAGGTACAGACTGTACTGTGCAAGCTGCTAAAGCTGTAGGGCATAAGTTAGTAGTTGCCCCCGTCCCACTAGCTGTTACTGTAATCCCATTATAAATAAAACTACCTCCAGGAAGAGGTAAAGCTCCAGTACAATTACTATTAGCGGGAGATAGTGATGGTGTTGGTGTAGGTGTTCTAGATGGAGTTAAACTAGGTGTTGCTGTTTTAGTTGGAGTAACTGTTTTACTTGGAGTTGATGATGGTGAAGCAGATGGCGAGTTATTTATTATGTTTGGTTGAAAATCTACTAGATTACAACTTGAAATTTGAGAAGATCCTGCTATTGTAACTCCTACATTATTTACTTGAGTAATGTTATAAGGAGCAGATGTGTTTATTTGTCTAAAATTAGTTCCACTAAAAATATAAAGACTATTACCTACTACTGCTAATCCATAAGGAGAAGTAGCACTTGTTGTAATATCTAAATCAAATTCTAATACCCATGTTCCTCCAATTAAATTATATTGAGATATCCAAAAATTATAAGGAGCATTATTAGTTGAAGTAGTTACTATAATTTTTCCAAATGCGGTATATATTAAGTCACCAAATATTCTTCTTCCTGCCGGTAGAGCAAATAAAGACTGTATGTTAGTTGTGTTGGTAGAAAGTAATGAAATTTGAATAACTTGATTAGTAGCTGTGTTAGAAGATATTAATGTTGTGTTATCAATAGCTCCTAAGCCTGCTCCTAATGTTACCCCTACTGGTAAATTAATAGATCGATTAAATGTTGATGTATAGGGGTTTAGTGTTAAAGAATATTCATATATAACAGAACTATTATAAAGCCAAAGTTTATCTACCGTGTGAGCTATATCGGGTGATATAAATGGGATAAATGAAGTATCTAGATCTAATAAAGTAGAAACATTAGTAGTACTATTATAAACATAAAGACTCCTAGGTTTAGTACGATTGTATAGTATACTACATGCTTGTAATACTAAAAAACCACTGGCTTGAGTTGGTGAAGGTGTGGGTGTAGTCGTAGGTGTAGTGCTAGTAGTTGGCGTTGGTGTCGGTGTTGAACAAGTAAAACAGGTTACCAAATTTGTTATTACCAAGTTTGGGTCAGAAGTTGGAAGACTGTCTCTACTTATAAATATATTATTATAGGATTCACCACTTGTGTAATAATCAATTTGTTGAATTACATTAGTACAACAATCTAAATACACTAATGAATAAGGGTAGACAATAACATTTGGTCCCACATAAGTTATGGTACAACTCACACACGAGGTATTACAAGTTGGCGTTGGAGTTAATGTAGGTGTTGGTGTTGATGAAATACTAATAGTTGGTGTTTTAGTTGGAGTAATACTTGGAGTAATACTTAAACTAGGTGTATTAGAAAGTGATGGAAAAATTAGATTTGATGATAAACTTACTGTTGCTGAAGGAGTTATTGATGGAGTAGCAGAAGGTGTATTACTTAATGATGGAGCCGGCCCAAATACAATATCCATACAAAGATCTTCAGGGGACACAATAGATCCTGTTGGGGCCGATAATGAAGGAGTTGGAGTTGGTGAGGGGCTTACATCGGGGGGGACACAATTACCATTAAGACATGCATTTCCTATTGTTATTATTACTTTTCCATCCCCAGTTGCTGATGGGTTGCTACCACAAACAGAAATAGTTGTCTGTGCCGATATAGGAAAGCTAATACTACTACTTGTACAATTTATATAGGATCCTGTATGAGTTTCATTTGCTATATTTGCAAAAGTAATACAATTACATACTGGGGTTCCTACGGATGTTGTTGGGGTTGGAGTAGGACTATTTGTTACTGTTGGAGTAGGTGATGGGGTCCTACTAAATAGAGGGAAAACAGTAGATGATGGAGTAACAGTTATTGTTGATGTAACTGTTGGAGTAACATTTAATGATAGAGTACTTGTTGGAGTTGGAGATGGAGAAGGAGAATTACATGGTTTACATCTGTTACAACTTCCATATATAATTTCATTTTCTCCTCTTACTATAGTAGCAATACCACTAGTAGCCGTTAATACAGTATAACAATCACCATTAAAATCCTGGAATATATTTCCGGGGAGTAGAAGGTTATCTACCACAATTTCTGTAATTGAAGGATTACAACAACTTTGGACTAACCAAGTTTTATTAGGTGCTGTAGGGCAAGGTTTATTATCATTAATACAAGCAGTGCATGATCTATAGGTAGAAGTAAAAGGTGCCTCTAATATATTAGGGATTGCTTCAACCAACTCCATTAAAACATAACAATCTCCTAAAGAATCTTGAAAGATTTGAGGACGAGAAGGCAAAGAAGGTAAAAAAGCTCCTTCCGCCAATATATACTTTATAACAGTAGGGTCACAGCAACTTTGGACTAACCAACATTTTTGAATCATTTATACAATATTTTACAGTTTATTATGCTTTAATACATAACAATATTTCATAATATAAATATGATAATAAACCTAATTACTTTTTATTTATAGGTGTAGTTTCTTGTTGAGCTTGCTCTTTTTGAGTTATTAGTTCTTCTAGTTTAGTTTGAAGTGCAGCAACGGCTTTAGCATCTTTTCCTAAAATTTGTACGAGTTCTAAAGAAGAACGTAAAACAATTAATTCTTGTAATGTAAACATAACTTTTAAGTTTTAAAGGATTTATATTATTTATTTTTTTATACCCATATATATAATTCATTTGTATCTGTAGATACAAACATATTTCCATACCCATATGAAGCCCCACCATAAGATGGGTTAGGTGGTAAAGATGAAATAGGACCATACTCTGTTGTATTTACGTTTCCATCTGTAGAAGCAAATGAGGATGATAAGTTATTTAAACTAGATTGCATCACCCATCTATTCTCACTAGCATCATACCCAAAGGCATGGCCTGACCCATTTATATTACTTTGGATAATAATACCACCATCTACATTTGTACTAGACCCCGATGCTAAAAGTATAAAAGGACTGTTAATAATTGGGTTTGTATTGGCAGTATACGATGAAGTTAATGCGTATGACGCGCTAATAATTCCATTTAACCCACTCCCATTACCTAAAAAAGACCCAGTAAAAGATCCAGTAGAATATGATGATGTAAATGTATTAAAAGATCCGGTGGTAACAAAAGAACCTGTATCAGCAAATGAACCTGAGCCAGATGAGCCTGGAGGACCTGGTGGGCCTTGTGGCCCGGGGGTGACAATTTCAACAACATTAGTAATTTGTTGAGGTACAACCAGTATATTGCTAATATCACTATTAACATCTACTGTGTTAAATGTACTCTCTACATTAACACTATTTATTGTGTTATTGATTTGTATTTGATTCATTAGCTTGCTACAGTAACTTCTTTACTCAGTCTAACTTTACCTTCAAGTATTCTATTAATTATAGGACAATCTCCACTTCCGGAAATTATATCTAGATCATAAATGGCTTCGGAAAAATTAAACATAGAAGAAGTACATGAAGCAATATATATAGTAATCCCACCGGATACGGCATTAGACAGATCTAATCCAGTACCATCTAGATTTAAACTGCTACTTAGAGTAATGATTGGGGGGGTTGAACCATACGAATTTCTAATTTGCATTTTAGCACTATATTGAGTTAGATTAACAGGTACTCCCTGATTATCTTTATAGATTAGTGGGATTTCAACTGTTGAACCTTGTTCAATTGTAAAGGAATATTTACCTGCTGCCATGTGTGTGGGATTACTATCGATAAATATTAATTAATTGTTAATCTCTAAAGTCTTGATACACTTTTAAAATAGGAGATACTATTTTATGTCTATGATTTGCTTGTAAAGCAAATATTTTAAATCCTTCTACTTGTTCTTCAACTCTTGTCAAGAAGGAAAACCCAGTTTCTTTCTTTACTTTTAGATCAATTTGAGCTAAATCCCCACATACTACCATTTTAGATCCTTTACCTAGTCTACCTAGTACAGTTTCCATTTGATCGTG
>ENA-OSIY01001169-OSIY01001169.1-marine-metagenome-genome-assembly--contig:-NODE-1169-length-14269-cov-6.259583_pt1 | contig 14269 bp, 9 predicted proteins | sample MGYA00237884_ERZ534233 | MGnify/ENA primary metagenome ERZ534233 (study PRJEB26412, sample SAMN06343840) | marine metagenome | isolation source: estuarine water | place: USA: Columbia River Estuary... | reverse complement strand
AATGATACGGCGACCACCGAGATCTACACCTCTCTATTCGTCGGCAGCGTCAGATGTGTATAAGAGACAGCTTGTTAAACCTTCATATTTTTTCTCTAAATCTTCTTTTTTGTTGTGCTCGTTGTCTTTAACGTAGTTGTCTAAAGTAGATTTAATGGTTGTGTTAATGAATGATGCTAATTTTTGTTTTGCTTCAATCATCGATTTGTTTTTAGCAGTTTGCTGGTCCATGCTCTCGCTAACAGCATTTGCTCTAAATGTTTTTTTATCTGAAAAGAATTCTGGTCCTGTGCAATATTCGTTTACCAATACTTCGCCTGTTGGTACAGCAACTTCTTGTTTCTTTTTACTCTTACAAGAGGTAACTGAAAAAGCAGTTGCCATTACTAATAAGATTAACGATGTTTTGATTGTGGTTTTCATGACTTTGAGTATTAAATTTTCAATAATTTCAATTTTTGATTGTGTGATGCAATTTTCAATTACTGTGCCAAAATAAAGATTTAGAATTCAGTAAACAAGGGACTCGCTTTTAAGCTTCTTAAATTTTTCATTGCAGAATCAATGCTTTACTTTATTTTTACTGCAAATCAGTATTATATGTATCCTACTTTGTATCATTTTTTTTATGATGTTTTCGGACTCCAAATAGACGCGCTTCAGTTTTTTCCTGCATTTGGGTTTATTGTAGCTATGTCTTTTATAGCGGCAGCTTTCTTTTTTGGTAGAGAGTTGAAACGTAAAGAACAAGCAGGATTTTTATTTCCTATCACCGAGAAGGTATTAACCGGAAAACCTGCGTCGGTTAGTGAAATGGTTACTAATGGAATAATCGGTTTTATTTTCGGATATAAGATTTTGGGAATTTTCTTTGGTAGTGCCGAAGGCATGGTGATGAAAGATTATATGTTTTCTAAATATGGAAGTTGGACTGCTGGTTTATTGCTGGCTGCCGCTTTTGCATACATGAAGTATCGCGAGAAAGAAAAAGACAAATTGCCCGAACCTAAATGGGTTGATGCCAAAATATATCCTTCTCAAAGAGTTGGGGAAATTACGATGGTGGCTGCTTTGGCTGGAATCATTGGCGCTAAAGTTTTTCATCAGTTTGAATATTGGGAAGAATTTAAGGCTAATCCTATGGAGAGTTTGCTTTCTCCATCGGGACTTACCTTTTACGGCGGACTCATTTGCGGAGCAATAGCGGTGGTGTATTATGTGCGCAAACGACAAATGAATCCGTGGGTTATTGCCGATGCTGTGGCACCTTCATTAATATTAGCCTATGCTATTGGTCGAATTGGTTGTCAGGTTTCGGGCGATGGAGATTGGGGTATCGAAAGTACTTCACCTAAGCCGGGCTGGATGTCTTTTTTACCCGATTGGATATGGTCGTACAATTTCCCACACAATGTTAATGAAGTCGGTGTACCTATGGCCAATTGCGATGCTTGGGCCCCTTATTGCAACCAGCTTCCTGTAGGCGTTTATCCAACTGCTTTTTATGAAGTATTGATGGGTTTCACCATTTTTGGAATTTTGTGGATGGTTAGAAAACGAATTACAACTCCGGGTGTTATCTTTTGTTTGTACTTGATTTTTAACGGACTAGAGCGTTTCACTATAGAGCAAATTAGAGTCAATTCTACTTTCGAATTCATTGGCATTACTATGACTCAAGCACAATTGATTTCTTTCATTCTCATGCTTGTTGGAACTATTGGTATCATCTATTTTAAAATGACCTCTAAGAAAGCTCAATAATGAATTACGAAGCATTATGTCACGAAGTAATTGCCCTATCAAAAGAGGTAGGACAATTCATGAAAGAAGAAAACAAAAAAATTAGAACTGGCGACGTTGAATCTAAAGAGCATTTCAACTCTTTAGTGACCTACGTAGATAAAACGGTGGAAGAAAAGGTAATTGCTAAACTTTCCACTTTGATTGATGATGCCGGCTTCATCGCCGAAGAAGGAACAAGTTCTAAAATTGGAGAGAAGTACAATTGGATCATCGACCCTTTAGATGGTACCACTAATTTCATTCATGGTTTGCCTATCTACTGTGTTTCTATTGCTTTACAAGAAGACGATGAAATAGTGCTGGGCGTTATTTTTGAACCCAATATGAATGAGTGTTTTTATGCTTGGAAAGGAAGCAAGGCTTATTTAAATGGAGAGGTGATTTCGGTTTCTTCAGCCAAAAGAATGGAAGATTCATTGTTGGCTACTGGCTTTCCTTATTGGGATTTCAATAGAATGGATGCTTACTTGAGAATACTTAAAGATTTCACTGCGCGTACTCGAGGCATTAGAAGAATTGGTTCGGCTGCAGTTGATTTGGCCTATGTGGCTTGCGGTAGATTTGAAGCCTTTTACGAATACAGTCTGAAACCCTGGGATATCGCTGCTGGAGCATTTATCATTGAGCAAGCAGGTGGAGTAGTAACTGATTTTCAAGGCAATCGCGACTTGGTTTCTGGCAAAGAAATATTAGCTGCAAATCCTCATATCCACCCCGAATTACAGCAAAAAATTGAATCAGAATTTTATAAATAAATGAAGAGTTTTTTATACATATTGCTCAACGAAGTAAAGCGCTTTTTTCAAATTAAAGAGTACCGCACTTTATTGCTATTGGGCTTGAAATACGGCAGAACAAGGCGTTATACCAAACGTGAAGTTAAGTTTAACGGACAAACTTTTACAGTAGCCGATTTTCAATCTTTCTTTTGGCAATACAAGCAAATTTATGTGGATAAATGTTATCAGTTTTCTGCTGCAAGCAAAGAGCCTGTTGTAATAGATTGCGGTGCCAACGTAGGTTTAAGCGCTTTGTTTTTTGCGCAATCTTTTCCAAAAGCTAAAATTTTGGCTTACGAAGCCGATGCCAATATTCATCAATGTTTAAGTGCCAATGTGAAACAACTTCATAATGTTGAAGCGATTCATAAAGCCATTTGGACAAATAACGATGGTGTTCAGTTTAGTGCTGAAGGTGCCGATGGAGGTTCTGTTTCAATTGCAGATTCTGCAAGAACAATCAATGTCCCAAGTGTTTCATTAAGCGATGTTTTAGCTCAGCACACTACCATAGCCATGTTAAAAATGGATATTGAAGGTGCTGAAGTAGAAGTGATTCGCTCTGCAAAAAACGACTTACACAAATGCGAAAATATTTTTATTGAGTATCATTCATTTAACGGCCAACCGCAGTATTTACATGAATTGCTTTCTATTTTAGCGAACAATAATTTTCGTTATTATGTGAAAGAAGAAGTTGTGCTTTCTCAGCCTTTTGTAACGAAAGGAAACAAGGGGAATATGGATATGCAAATCAATATTTTCGCCTACAAAGTGTAATCATGAAAGTTGTTATTTTAAGCAATACAGATTCGGGTGGAGGGGCGGCCATTGCTGCGCGCCGACTCAATGATGCTTTAAATAACAATGGCGTACCATCGCATATGTTGGTGTTAGAGAAGAAGTCGGCCAACGACAAAGTGGTAGCTCTTTCTTTATCTCCTTTTCGCAAAAAAATACTCAAGGGGTTTACCTATTTCGAATATCTTTTTCAAAGAAAAGTTTTGTTGAAAGACAAAACGGTTTCTATGTTTTCAACCAATGAAGTGGGCGTTGATGTTTCGCAACATCCGTTGATTCAAGATGCCGATGTGATTAATATTCATTGGATAAATTTCGGCTTTCTTTCCATGCGTGATATAGATCGTTTGTATGCCTTGAATAAACCTATAGTGTGGACTTTGCACGATATGTGGCTATTCACCGGTGGTTGTCATTATGCGGGTGACTGCAAGCAGTTTGAACAAAATTGTTCTGCTTGTCCGATTGTTTACATGAAAAAAACTCCATCTCTTTTGTGGAGGAAAAAAGAGCTGATTTTCAAAAACAAAAAAGTAAGTATTATTGCCCCTAGTCAGTGGTTGGTTGACGAAAGTAAAAAGGCTTCGTTAACTAAAAATGCAAATTCTATTTGTGTTCCTAATACCTTGAATTCTGCTTTGTTTACCAATTTAAATAAGGTAGAAGCGTGTAAGAAATTGGGATTAGATGTAAGCAAAAAATACATTTTATTCTCTGCTGCAAATCCTAACGATGTGCGCAAAGGATTTTCATATTTTGTGGAAGCAGTTGAGCGCTTAAAAAAAGAATACGCCAATCATTCGCAATTGGAGTTGTTGGTGATGGGCAAAGAACAAAAAGCATTTTCGTCATTGGCTTTGAAAGTAAATAATCTAGGGTTTATCACTTCAGAAGAGAAGGCAGCATTGATATACAGCGCGGCTTCTGTTTTTGTGATTCCATCTTTAGAAGACAATTTACCCAATACCATTATGGAAGCTTTATCTTGTGGAACACCATGTGTTGGATTTGCCATCGGTGGAATTCAAGAGATGATTAAAACGGGCGTGAATGGTTATTTGGCCACGCCACGCGATGAAAAAGATTTAACCAAAGGAATCATTGAGGTGCTTAACTCGTCACTTAATTTGGAGGAGGGCGCAAGAAATTGGATGCTCGAAAAATACAGCAATGAAGTAATTGCCAAACAATATTTAAAAGTGTTTAATGAAGCCTAAAGTGAGTATCATAACGGTAGTGTTTAATGGTGAAAATATCATTGAAAAAACTATGCAGAGTGTGTTCGCCCAGACTTATCCAAACATTGAATACATCATTGTAGATGGAAAATCAACTGATAAAACTTTGCAAATTATTGAAAAGTACAAAGAGAAAATTTCTGTTTTAATTAGTGAGAAAGACAAAGGATTGTATGATGCGATGAACAAAGGTTTGGCAGCTGCCACAGGCGATTATGTGTGGTTTATGAATGGCGGTGATCAAATTAATGATACTGAAGTACTGACAAACATTTTCTCTCAAAATACTGATGCCGATATTTTTTACAGCGACACCAATTTGATTGATGAAGAAGGAAAGTATTTGTCGTTGTTGAGTGAAATCGGACACAATAACGCTCCCGATAATCTTACCTATAAATCGATGCAAAGAGGCATGGTGGTTTGTCACCAATCTTTCATCGCCAAAAGAGATATTGCTTCGCCTTTCAATTTGAAATATAAGATTAGCGCTGATATAGATTGGGTAATAAAATGCTTGAAAAAGAGCAAGTTAACACATAAGCTCGATTTCTGTTTGTCGAAATTTATGGTAGGTGGTGTTTCAAGCAAAAACAGATGGCGTGCTGTAAGAGAGCGCTTTGTTTTGTTTAACGAGCATTTTGGCGTTGTGCGCAACTTGTACAATCATGTTTTTGTGCTTTTTAGGGTTGTTAAAACAGCCTTTTCTCGTTAGTTCATCTTCGCAAACTAAAAAATTCGATTATTCTTTAATAGCGGCTGTAACAAATAGAGGCTTCGATTGTTTTACAGTGGGTATATTATTTTACTGGCGTTGCCAAATGATTTTGTTATTTTTGCAACCGTTAAACTACATGGGTATATGAATTTATTTTCGAGAATTTTTCTCTTATTAGCAGTTGGTCTTATTTCAACAGCTTCTGTATTGGCGCAAGGAGAGGCTAATGTTTGGTATTTTGGTGAAAATGGAGGTTTGGATTTTTCAACTTCTCCAGCTACTGTAATCGCCGGTAAAACTGGTGTTGATGGGAATACCGATATTATGGAATCATCTTCCACAATGGCCGATGCAAACGGTAATATATTGTTTAGTGTAGTAGGAAAAAATATTTATTCTGCTGATGGTGTTGTAAGAGGTACTTTACCCAATGGATCTAACTGGAACGTTTCTCAAGGTTCTATGATTGTTAAAAAACCTGGAAGTTCTAATCAGTATTACATCACTGTTGTTCCTGCCGGTACTTCTCCTTGTTCTTCTGCTCCTCCCGCATATATTCCTATTACTGTGAATGGTACTACAGGAAACAATATTACTATTGGTAGTTCTGTTAATTTATCGCAGAATAATGTGAGTCAGGGACAAATGATTTTACCAATTACCGATCCTGTTACCAATGCTCCAACTGGTGATTATTGGTTGATGTACAAGGGTTTAGGAAATAATGAATTAGATGTTTATAAAATAACAAGTGCGGGGATTACTTTTTCGCATACTGCTAGTCAAGGTCCTGTGATGAATGGTGGTTGTGCCGGGAATTCTGGTGACGTTACAGCGTATTTCAAATCGAATGGTTGCTATACCCAATTTTCATATTCTTATGGTTCAAGCGTTTATTTGTTCGACTTTGATACAAAAACTGGTCAGCCTGTTTATAAAAATAATGTCGGACCGATCAATGAGGCCTACGGTATGGAGTTTTCCAGCAATGGTAAATATGTGTATGTAAGTACTGGTACTTTTATGGGTACTCCCCAAATTTATCAAATACCGGTGAGTCCGGGTGGTACAGGTAGTACCTTAGGGACACCTGTTTTAATGGGACCATTGAACGGAACTATTCGTGGTGGTGCTTTGCAAATGGGACCAGATGGTAATATTTACGCTGCAAGTTTTAGCTCATGGTCGGGAAATGCGCGTACCGATTATATAGGTATGATTTCCAATCCTAATGGTCCTGCTACTTGGAATAAAACAGCTATTGCCATTCCTAATTCTATTATTGGTATGGGACTCCCTTCTTTCATGACATCTTTAATTGCTCCTCAACCTAAATTATTGGCCAATGGAGTAGAGTTGGATCAAACTTCTGTATGTGTTGGTGATAATGTAACCTTCGAAATTGAAGTGAATGGGACTAAAACGGCTGGAGTTACTTGGACGGCGACTGGTTCTAATACCAAAACACAAAATGGCGGAACTACTTTCTCGATGACAATGACCAATCAAGGTACTACCAATGTTAGAGTTGTTATTACCGATGAGTGCGGTCGTCAAAGACCTATTGATTATGTTGTAGAGGTTGAGCCTTTCCAAAATGCAAATGGTACTTTGGCAGCTTGCCCTTCTAGAGTGGTTACTGCTTCCGGCTCAACTTCTGGAAGCTATGCTTGGTACACTGCTGACCCTGCTGGTGGTGGAACTTTCTTAGGATATGGAGCTACTTACGATGCTGATGGTCTTACAAATATTTGGGTTCAGCCTGTTGGAACAGTAACACAAGTTACCGCAAATGACAATAGATCTGCCGAAAACTGGGGAAGTGCTTCTGGTAATACCAGTATTACATTAGCTAAAGGTAGCGCATCAATCAATTCTTTTGTAGTTGGTATGTATACTTGGGGTTCTTATTCTGGTAATTTAACAGTTGAACTTAGAAATGGTAGTAACCAAGTTATAGGTACGCCAATTACGCAGGCGGTAACCGGAACTGGTGTTAAGAATATTGCGATTACACCCACAGATTGGAAGCTGCCCGAAGCTGGAACTTACTCGGTTGTAATTACTTCTGTTCCTGGCGGAGCGAGTTTCGGAAAGTTAACTGCAGCGAATTATTCATCTGGTAATGTTTCTATAGATGGCGGAAGAACTGTAGATTATACTATCACTACTTACGAAGAGAGTGCGACTTCTAAATGTATCAAAGGTAAATTGGTCTCAATTCCAAATTGCTGTACTCAGCTTGCTCCAACAAATGCCATTACTACTGGTACACCCACGGTGTGTGTTGGAACTGCAATTGTTTTAACAGCAACAAAAAATGCAGCAACAACGGGTACTGTTGTTTATCAGTGGTACAATGATGCTGGAGCTATTTCAGGTGCAACTTCTGCTGCTTATACGGTACCAACCAATGCTGCGGCCGCTGCTCAAGATTATTGGGTAACTGTTACATCTTCTGGAACTTGTTCAGGTGAATCTCCTATTAGCAATAAAATTAAAATTACTGTTAATGGTCAGCCAAGCAAACCTGCGATTACAGTATTGCCCAACAAGTCTAGTTTTTGTAAAGGAGAAGCTTATAATTTAACAGCCAATTCATCCGTATCGGGTGGTGGTGTAATTTCATATTTGTGGAGCGTTGATGGAACAGGCGCTACAGCTTCTTCGGTTGGTAAAACTGCAGTGGCTTCTTATACCTATGTAGTAGAAGCTAGTTCAAATGGTTGTAAAGATACGGCCAGCAGAAAAGTAACGGTAAACCCCTTACCCGATTCTTCGATTAACGCCTTAGGTTCATATTGTGGCGATGCATCAGCAGCAGTAAATTTAACAGCAGTAACGACTGGTGGTTCATGGAAAGTTGATAATGTTGCTTTGGGCGGAAGTAGTTTTGTACCTAAGAATTATTCAACAGGGATGCATGTTGTGGAATACGATGTAACGGCGAATGGCTGTAGTTCAGATGATACAGTGCAGTTTCATATTATAAAGAAAGATACGGCAGATATAACTCCAGTTGGCCCGTTTTGTAAGAATGCAGCAGCGGTAACGTTAAAGGCGGTTAATACAGGCGGAACATGGAGTGGAGCGGGTATCACAAGTTCAACCTTAGGGACTTTTAATCCGAAGAACGCAGCAGTTGGTGCGAACACTATAACATACAGCATCACTGGAACATGTGGGGACATCAAAACAACATCTATCACGGTAAACGCAACAGATAGCGCGAAGATAAATACGGTTGGCGCGATGTGTAGTTCATCGCCAGCCATCACTTTAAATACCTACTTAACAGCAGGCAGCACGCCAGGTGGAACATGGAGTGGAACGGGAATTACGAATGCAGCAACAGGTGCTTTTGATCCATCATCATTGGCACAAAACACTTACAAAATTAAATATGTAACAGGTGGAGCATGTCCAACGGCCGATTCTGTGAATATCTCGATTACCAATGGCGTGAGTCTAAGCTTTTTAACTACACAGAAGTCAACTTATTGTCAGAATTCACCAATGGATACGATGAAGGTGAGTCAGTTATTATCAGGAGGAATATTCAGTACTTTTAGTGGATTAGGAATTACGGATGCTACCAATGGCTATTACGATCCATCTTTAGCAAATTTAGGCGTAGATACGGTGTACTATATTAAAAGCGGTATGTGCGGAGATACTGTTAAAACAGTGATTACAGTAAATGCAGTAGATGTAGCTGAAATTAACCCAGAGGGAGTGTTTTGTGCCTCAGATTTAGCGAAACAATTAACAGTAACGGCAGGTACAGCGGCAGGAACGTGGAGTGCGAGTTGTGGAGCATGTATCAGTGCAGGCGGATTGTTTAATCCAAGCACAGCAGGAGCCACAGCAGGTTTAGTACCAGCCTATCATACTATAACATACACTACCAATGGAAGCTGTAAGAGTGTAGATACGATACATGTAACGGTGGTAGGCCAAATGGTGTCGAATATACTCAATGCCGATACCACAGTGTGTAAGAATGGAACAGCGTTTAAAGTAAGGTTGAGTTCTACAACAACAGCAGGAGGAACATGGTTATCATTGCCACTTGGAAAAGTAGATAATGCAGGTAATTTCAACCCACAAACAGCTGGAATAGGAGTTTATACAATATATTATGGAGTTCAAGGAGCAACGTTGTTGTGCAGCGCAGTTGACAGTGTTAAAATCACAGTAACCGCGATAGATACAGCAAAGATAACCTTGGGTCAAGGTCCGTTTTGTTTGAACGACCCAGCATTAGTATTGGCAAAAGAAGCAGCAACGAGCACAGGGGTATGGAGTGGAACGGGTATCACTAATACCACTACAGGCGAATTTACTCCGGCAACAGCAGGGGTTGGTCCTCATTTGATTACTTACACCACCACAGGAGGTTGCCCAGTGCAGGATACCTTAACGGTAGTTGTGGTAAACCAAATGATAGCCGATATTACCACGCCAGCGACCACAAAATGTAAGAATGCAGCAGCATTTACCATAGCCTTGAGCGGTACAAGCACGGCAGGCGGTACATGGTCATCGGTGCCAGTAGGTAAGGTAGACAATGCAGGAAGTGTAAATCCAGTCACGGCAGGAGTAGGTTCTTTCTGGGTATATTATGGATTAACAGGAGCAACATCTACTTGCAGTGCTAAGGATAGCGTAGAGATCACCGTAACAGCAATAGATACAGCAAAGATAACCTTGGGTCAGGGACCATTTTGCTTGAACGACCCAGCGCAAACATTGCTTAAAGAAGCGGCGAGCAGTGCAGGAACATGGAGTGGAACAGGTATCACTAGTGGTGCAGCAGGAACATTTAATCCAACAACAGCAGGGGTTGGTCCTCATTTGATTACTTACACCACCACAGGAGGTTGCCCAGTGCAAGATACCTTAACGGTAGTTGTGGTAAACCAAATGATAGCAGATATTACTACGCCAGCGACCACAAAATGTAAGAATGCAGCAGCATTTACCATAGCCTTGAGCGGTACAAGCACGGCAGGCGGTACATGGTCATCGGTGCCAGTAGGTAAGGTAGACAATGCAGGAAGTGTAAATCCAGTCACGGCAGGAGTAGGTTCTTTCTGGGTATATTATGGATTAACAGGAGCAACATCTACTTGCAGTGCTAAGGATAGCGTAGAGATCACCGTAACGGCAATAGATACAGCAAAGATAACCTTGGGTCAGGGACCATTTTGCTTGAACGACCCAGCGCAAACATTGCTTAGAGAAGCGGCGAGCAGCGCAGGAACATGGAGTGGAACAGGTATCACCAGTGGTGCAGCAGGAACATTTAATCCAACAACAGCAGGAGTGGGCAGTCATAAGATTACTTACACCACCTCAGGAGCGTGTCCGGTATTCGATACCTTAACCATAAGAGTAGTGAACCAAATGGTGGCCAACATCACCACAGCAGATAACACGAATATATGTGTTGACAATGGTTTGTATCAAGTGGCTTTAAGTGGCAACAGCACAGTTGGTGGAACCTGGAGTTCAGTGCCAGCAGGCTTGGTAGACAATACAGGTAAATTCAATCCGCAATTGGCAGGAGTATCTAACGGTATTTTGGTGCGATATTCAGTTAGCGGAGTTACGGCAACATGCAGCGCTAAAGACAGTGTGTTGTTGAATGTATTGCCAAGAGAAGAAGCACAAATCACAGATGGAGCAACAAAATCATTTTGTACCAATGACGTAGCGTTTCAGTTAACGCCACTCAATGCAGGCGGAACTTGGGCAGGCACGGGCGTTACGGCAGGAGGTTTGTTTAATCCCGCCTCTGCGGGTGCAGGCGGCCCATACGCTATTCGTTACAAGGTGAATGGAGTAAGCAGTTTGTGTCCCGATGAAGATACGATCCTGATTACGGTAATAGCGCCAAAGAATGCGGCGATCAATGCCTCCGGACCATACTGTGAAAACTTAGGTTTACAAACTTTATCACCGGTGGTTCCAGGCGGAACATTTAGTGGAGTGGGCGTGAGTGCAGGAGGTTCGTTTAACCCAATGGCAGCAGGAGCTGGAACGCACTGGATAAAATACACGCAGAACGGTCAGTGCCCAAGCGTAGATTCAATTGCAATAGTAGTAGAGTCCTTGCCAGTTGTAAAACCAATGCCAGATGTGGCGGGAGGATGTGTTCCACTAGTAGTAAACTTTGGCGACAGTTCCACCTCGGCCTCACAAATAGCAACTTGGAATTTTGGAGATGGCGCACAAACTACACTAACATCGAGCAATGCAAGTATCAGTCATACGTACACCAAAGTAGGCACCTTTGATGTGTGGTTGGATGTACAATTTCAAAACGGCTGTAAAGACAAAGCGCAAACGAAGGTAACGGTAACGGAGGTTCCAGAGGCAGATTTTAGTTTTAATCCGCAACCGGCAAGTACCTTAGATCCAACGGTGTTGTTTACCAACCAATCAACAGGAGCAACGAATTACCTATGGGATTTCAGTAGTAAGGGTACTCCATCAACATCTACGAACAGCGATGAAATAGTTAAGTTTGATCCTACTGCAGCTGAAACGAAGGGTCTAGATACGATTCAAGTTAAGTTAAAAGCGTCGAATGCGGTATGTACCGATTCGATAGTGAAAGAGGTGTTAATAAAGGATATCTTTACGATGTATGCGCCCAATGCATTCTCTCCCAATGGAGATGGCTTAAATGAATTGTTTTACCCAATGGGCGCGAACCATAAATGTGAAACGTGCACGAACTATGAGTTTATGGTATTCAACAGATGGGGCGAGCTTGTTTTTAGAACAACAACGCCATATGAGCCATGGAATGGAAAGCGCGCAAACAATCTACAAGATGCACAGATAGATGTGTATGTATGGAGAGTGTTGTACACCGATTCATTTACAGGTAAAGAAGGTAAACAAATGGGGGCGGTGACTTTGATGAGATAGTGAAAACAAATTTGGCTTTTAACCTCAAAAAATATAAGTTTGTATATGTTTTTTAGAAACAGAGCCAACCATTTTATGGTTTGGTCGTCTAGGATACAGAGATTGAAACAAAGTGACGAACTTATAAAAATTACCTTATGATTAAATTATTTCAAACACCTGTTTTAGTAGCGTTTTCGCTAGTCGTTATTACTGCTACTTCATGCAAGAAAAGAGAAGCATCTGTTGCTGATGAAGATTTACCAGAGGCGACACAAACAGAAAGTTCTGCCGACAATTCAAAAGCTGACGAGATGCAAACGCATGTTTATACTGTTGTGCATACAGAGGTAAGTAATGTTGAGGAGCAATCTTTCAAGACAGGATCAAATCTTCCTGCTGATCCTTGTGCTATAGTAACTACAAGCTATGATACTATAACTTACAATTCATTGCAATACATATATGTAGATTCTTTGGTTATTGATTATGGTCAGGCTGGTGGTTGCACATGGGGAGGAAGAACTAAAAAAGGAAAAATCATTTTAACTAAAAATTTAAAAATGTCAACGGTAGGTTCCGAAATGAATCTTGAATTTCAAGATTTTTATGTTGACGGCAATAAAGTAGAGGGCATAGCTACATTAGAAAATAAAGGATATGCCAACTTACAATTGACTATGCATTCAACATTCTACAATGGTAAAATCACTTCTCCTGATTTAAGTAAAGTATCTACTTTTGAAACAGACAGAACTATCACTATTACACCAGGAAACAACAGAATAATTACCAATATTTATGGAACTCAGTCGGGGGTAAATCATTTGGGCTTAGCTTATTCAGCGGTTGTTACTTCAGATAGAGCTTTAATGTTTATTGATGATTGCAAATATCCACATAAAGGAATTGTAACCATTACATCGACAGGAAGTCCAACTTTGGAAGTTAATTTTGCAGGTGGTAATGGCGAATGCGATAATTTAGCAGTTGTAAAAATTAATGGCACTAAATACAAACAAACTTTAGGGCTCTAGTGCTAAAAAAATAAAATGAAAAGACCCAGTCGGCCGACTGGGTCTTTTTGTTTTATATCAATCCTTCTATCGAACCAATACCTTCCCTAATCAACACTGGTGTTCCATCGGAACAATCGAATACGGTAGAAGGTTCATTGTTGCCAAAGCCTCCATTGATAACAATATCCACCTTTTTGCCATAGCGCTCAAAAATTAATTCAGGGTCGGTGAGGTACTCTGTAATGTCGTCTTCAATCTTAAGCGAAGCACTCATAATGGGATTTCCTAAAAGTTCAGTTATTGCCAAACAAATGTTGTTGTTAGGAACTCGAATACCGATTGTTTTTTTATTGGCTTTGAATATTTTTGGAACCTCGCCACTAGATTCGAGAATGTAGGTGTAAGGTCCGGGAAGTGATTTCTTCATCATACGAAACACTGAATTATCGACGTGTTTAGCGTATTTACTTAGCTGACTCAAATCGTTACAAACAAAGGAGAAGTTGGCTTTTTCTGGTTTGATTCCTCTAAGCTGACAGATTTTTTCCACAGCATTTTTATTTTGGATATCACAGCCGAAAGCGTAAACTGTATCGGTAGGATAAATGATAATGCCTCCTTTACGGAGGCAATCTATCACTGTTTGAATATGTTTTTGTTGAGGATTCTCAGGGTGTATATTTAATAACATAGTTGTTCAATGTTTAAAGTTTAATGTTTAAGGTAAGCTAACTTTGAACCTTGAACATTAAACTTTGAACTGTCTTTATGCGTTTACTTTTGCGTGATCGGCTAAGAATTGTTGCAAGCCAGAATCGGTTAAGGGGTGCTTTAACAAAGCTGTGATAACGTTTAACGGACAAGTCACTACATCAGCACCAATTTGTGCGCATTGTAACAAGTGTTGAGTCTGTCTCTTATACACATCTCCGAGCCCACGAGACAGGCAGAAATGTCGTATGCCGTCTTCTGCTTGAAAAAAAAAAA
>ENA-OSIY01001167-OSIY01001167.1-marine-metagenome-genome-assembly--contig:-NODE-1167-length-14292-cov-5.894407_pt1 | contig 14292 bp, 6 predicted proteins | sample MGYA00237884_ERZ534233 | MGnify/ENA primary metagenome ERZ534233 (study PRJEB26412, sample SAMN06343840) | marine metagenome | isolation source: estuarine water | place: USA: Columbia River Estuary... | reverse complement strand
AGATCTACACCTCTCTATTCGTCGGCAGCGTCAGATGTGTATAAGAGACAGGTATACAACTCCAGATCAACAAGTAGAGCAATTACAAAACTCACAATTTGAAGACACAGATGAAGACATTTTGCAATCAGATGATTATCAATTTGGAGATGAAGATAATGTAATTAATAGATATCCAAGAATTACAGGCGCAAGAGAAACTTTAGATGAAGATTATCAAGAAGAATTAAGAAAGCGAAGAAAAAAAAGAAGAAATCTTAGATATCTGCCAGTTGGCGCTAATCTTGAATCAAAATTCCTTCAAGCATCAAATGAGCAAGTTGTTGATTCTTTGCCAAGCGATGAAGAGTCAAATATTTATAGAGGATTAATTGGGGAAAGAGATAGATTCCAAAACTTAACAATTTCAGAGCAGGAACAGAATAAGATTGCCTTAAGAAAGGCCGAACATGATATACAGCAGCAATTAAACAAGGCTCTTGAAGAAAATGTAATTATCAAAGAAAATGCTGAAAATCAAGCGGCAGAGTTAAGTGCAGATAGTGAAACTATGTTCTATAAGGAACTGGTAAAAGAAAGAGAAAGATTCCAACAAGCACTATCTGAAGAAAGAGATCAAAACAAAGCTGCCTTAAGAAGATCAGAAGAACAAATTCAAAGGCAGTTAATTGATGTTCTTACATCTAATCCTCAAACTTCGCCAGCACAAGCCTCAAACGATCCTATTTCACAGGTTGTAAGATCTCTTGTTGACAGTGGGAAGGACAAAGAAGAAGTTATTATTGATGCAACTAGAATTATTCAAATGATTCAGAATAATCAAACTGTTGCTGGTGCTCAAGAAATAGATGAATTCTTATTAAGGCAAAGAATTGAGAGAGAACTTAAATACGAATTCAAACAGATGCAATTAGAGCACGAACAAAAAATGAAACTAATTTACAGAAGGATGATTGAAGACATGTATATTGACATGTTGAATAGTTAATAAAAAATGCCTGACGACGGTTACGTTAATCCTGATAAAAAACCCTATTCAGGTAAATACAATTGGGTGCCATCATATATACCAACTGCTGGATCTACAGCAGGATTGGGCTGGCTGGACTTGGTACATGAAAGAGGTTCTTACAGGAATGATTATTTCATAAGTTCTTCTGTTTCAGCCAATTACACTTTAATACCGTCTTATAGTTCAGGCACAGGAGTAAGTTATTTTGGTAATCCCGAATGGCCTATTAATATTGCATTTAGAAGAAAGCAAAATCCTACCCCTCTTGTTCCTCCAGTACCAGATAAAATATTTTGGATCAAAAGTAATACTTATTGGTGGCAAGCTGATTTTTCCACTATAGCTACAAATTTAAGTGCAATAACTTTTGAATATTCATTGCTTGTAAATATAAATGATCCAAACTTACTTACTATATTAAATGAATCTGCAGTGTATGGGGCGGCTGATGATTATAATAATTTATTGGCTTATCAGACTGGTGCAAGCAATAATGTAAACATAGATTGGGCCAAATATATATTTGGTAAAATAAAATTATATCAAAGCACTGACACAGAAGATACCGCAACTTCATTTCCATCATCTGTTTTGAATGCTTCTACCACCACAACAGACAGAACTACTTACACAAGTTCTGTTAATTGGGATCAAGAAGATACTATTCAGGTTTACAGAGCTTTACCTGATGAGGATTTTATTGCAATTTCGCCCGATTTATACATTACTAATTATTTAAATAATACAATTAAATTCAAATCACAACAGCCAGAAAATACAGTAGTAAATATTACCATAAATACAACTCCTGTACTAGCAACAGGATATTATAATGGCAATTCTGATAGTGACTCAACAACAAAAACTATAACCGTACATTTTGATTATGGCTCTAGTGACTTTAGGGACATAAGCAAACTTAGAATACAAGCTTTTTATGTAGACGGGCCATCAATAAAATTTTCATTAAAGAAAGTTATGTTGTTTCGTGTTTTATCAAATCCTCGTGTCAATATTAGCAATACTCAATTACCCTGCAGAATACTTGCTTATGCATTTAATATTAATTGTGGAAAATCAATTCCTGGATTCAATGATTATTATCCAAATGACAACAACAATCCAACATTTTATGTCAAAGCATTCCATCCAGAAGATACAATCAAGGCTAGAGGATTTGCACACGCTATAGATTTAAGATTTTTTGTACCCAGTTTTCCAATTTATTCATTTAATGGAATTACATTAGGTGGTTCGATTAGCGCAAATGATTATTGGGTTGTATTTGTTGGACCGACTTTGGGCAAAAAATCTGTCATTTATTATTTAACTGGTGCGCCAATTTCAGGGAGCTCCATAGGAGGTCGTTTAGTAAGAATAAATAATATAAATTTAAATACCAATTCAAGTATTCTAATACAAAAAATTAATTCTACCACTGAGCCAACAAGCACAGCTGCTTGGCAAGATATTTATTTTTTAGAAAATACTTCAAATGCCCCAATAGTTGATGGTAATATATTTGTATCTCCTTGGCTATATTACGATTCTTCGGGTAATGCCAATTCTTGGTATAGAATAGGGCAAACTGATTTAAATACTGCAGTTACAGAATTTTCGAGATCATTTAAAGGGCAAATTTATTCTGAAAAATCAGCTCTGGCCTTAGAGACTACAGGGGTCTCTAGTACAGAAATTGTCCAATTGGTAAGAAGTGTTTCATTGCTAGGCAGCGTAGATCCATTAAATTTAGATCCGCTTGCTTACTTTACGGTTGATTTAACTGATGATCTACTTGGTTCTAGTATTTTATTTAGAAAAGGTCAATGGAAATTTAATTTTAAAGCAAAATCAAATGATCCAAGCAACCAAGTTAATACACATATATTTTTAAGATTTTGGTTCCACCCTGGTGAAGAAGTTATAAACTATAATAATCCACATCAATATAGGAATTCTAACACAGAAATAATTTTTGAGAAATACGATACTGATCCAACAAATATTGCTGATCCAAAACCATCTATAAAATTAAGTATAAGCTCGCCTTCTGGTTTAGAAAACTTGATTGTTTCTCCGCCTCTAACTCAGGATTTGAATAGTTATGAAATTTTAAGATTTGCTGACGGTTTATTAGGAGAAGCTGTAAATAATATTTATCAAAGTATTTTCACTTCACCAACAACTAAAGTAGTAGTTGGTGTCTATACTTTTTCATATCCACAAAATGCAACTAGTGCGCCAAATTTTGCAGAAAACCTTAATCCTCCAACTATTGAATTAGAATTAGATCCTATTACCACCAGCTTAGAAACAAGTATATTGCAAAATACACCTGATTCTTTAAGTGCCTCAAGATATTATTTATTCAACAGAACTAATTACGTTCATTTTAACACGGATGCTTCTGATTCTTTAAAATTAACAAGAAATTTTTATGAAGGTGGGTCGATTGGAATTGGAGCAAGTTATATACCTTATGATGGTAAATTTAAATTAATTGATTCAACGGTGAATCCTACAGGCGATTCTAGGGTAGGATTGCTTTCTTTTGAGAGTGGTTCTGGTAATTATTCAAACCCAGATACATTAATTTGCATCGAGCACCCAGCATACTCATTATTTGATGATAAATCTATAAGCTATTATGCTGATTTTTCTACAAAGGGTTCAACTTTCCAAGATGGAAGAGTTAATGCTGGTACTTGGTCTGTTGGGATACAATTAAATTACGCTTTAGACAGTAGAAGAATTCCATCAACTTATAAACTAATGGCATTCTTTGTTGATAGATATGGCGTAGTCACAGAAAGAGTGTTTACATCTCCTTATTTGACTCCAGTTAATACACCTGGTTCAAATTTAGCTTATCTTTCATACTCTGCGGTTATTAATCAACCTTATTTTATTACTGGTACTGATGCGCAATTGATATTTAGAATAATAGCATATCCAAGATCATCTAACAACCAAGAGCTTACAGATATAGAGATAGCAAATATCAGAACATCATTGAGCGGCAATCCGATAGGAACAAGAATAAAAAATTTTTATTTAACTGTCAATTCAGCAACTCCAGGAACTTCTGGTTTGACAAAATTAAACATAGTTGATGCTGGTGGGTTTACAGGATCTACTAGATTCTATGAAGATTTAGATTTGGTACCTAGTAGTTCTTTAGACTCGCAGCAATTTTGGTTCTATGCAGATTCAGAAACCTTAAAAGCACAATTAATTGCAAATGGTAAAGAATTTCTAATCATGGGAGCTTTATATTCGCCAACTTGGTTTGTAAAGTTACCACAAGGAATGGAAGTGAGTGTTATAGGCGGAACGGCTTTCAATTCAACTTTCCCTGCGGCTTTAAAAATAAGAACTGTTCTAGATGATTCTGTTACAATCGCAACAGAAGACACAGTTAAGGCAATTGAAGATGAACTTGAAATAAGTACTCATATTGTATCAAATGGTGTTCAGGAGGATGGCTCAGATGTTTCAACTCCAATAAGATATATTAAATTAAATGATCCTATGAATACACCAATGTATTCTGGGTTAATAGCTGGTCAATCTAATGGATCTAGAAAAATATTATCTGGCGAAGATCCAATTCTATTTCACCTAAGCGCAGATGAATCAGGCCAAATTGGAGATATATTAGGTTTGGCTACAGAAACTCAAGATACTGATGGAAGTAAAATAAATTTATCTTTGAATTCAGATGCGGGTACATTAGATTACTGGATTGGACCAAATTATAATCTTGCTGATGATAGTTTTGCAAATGTACTTAGACAAATTACATTTAAAATTACCAAACCAGATGTTAGGTTCTGGCCTTTGGACAAAAATATATATGTAGTTGGAATTGTAAGCCCAGGCGCTTTGATGCTCCGGATGTTAAATCCTTACGATGCAAGTATTGATGGCACATTGGCTCCAGGTTATAATTATTTGGTAGATGGTCCGACTGATATTGCTACCACTATTGACTTTACAGGCGAATATGTGGAGTACACAAAGTATTTGAGTGGAGCAACAGTTATTGAAACAAGGCCTAGCATAAGTATAGATAAAAATGGGTTTTTGACTATGGCGTATGTTTTAGAGGGCACTCCAAATCAGATTACAGCCAAAGTTTATACATCTGGCGCCGAAGAAATAACAACTGCGTTTGCAGTTATTGACATGGGTTTTTCTAGCACGGCTTCAAATGAAACTGCTGTATATTGCCCGGTATTGTGCTATTATAAACCTTTGGATCTAACATATTGTGCATTTTGGTGTGCTGGAAAAATATTTGTAGCAAAGATACAATATAAAGATTTTTATGATCGATATATGGTAAATAATATTTATTTAGTTGCTGGAAACAGAGATTTTACAGCTTCTGATAATCCTGCACACCCATATCTTCAAACTCTTGTAAATTCAGGATATTTAGTTGTGGATCAAGATGGTGCTGTAGAAGTAGACATTCATAGGCAGTCTGTAGGTTTCTTTGTGAGTAAAAACCCAGATCATGATAGTGAAATGTTTGTATATTATAAAATTACCAATGATAATGAATCTGATATTATGGTGAGAAAATTATTTAACTCAGGTAGTGTTTCAGAAAGATTAAAAGTTTCGTAATAGTGTACAATTTATTATAATTATATTAAAAGGAATATAAATGTCAGAAAATAATTTGTTGCCAAGAGTCAATGATCAAATCCTTAAATTTTTTAATGATTTGCCTAGAGCTAGAGAAGTTAGGTTGGTGGGTGAGGACGGCGAACAGCAGGGTATAGTAGCAGCTGTCAAGGCCTTGGAAATGGCCAAGAGCATGAATTTGGATTTGATTGAAATCGCACCGCATGCCACACCACCAGTTTGTAAAATTTTAGATTATGGTAAATATAAATATCAACTATCTAAAAAGCTAAGAGAACACCAGGCAGCAGCAAAGCAGGTTGACATGAAAACTCTTACGCTTGGCATTATGATTGAAGATCACGATTTCAATGTAAAGCTTAATAGTGCAATTAAGTTTTTAAAGCACGGTGATAAAGTTAAAGTTTTAATTAAATTTAAAGGTAGAGAAATCACCTATCCTGAATATGCTGAAAATATTTTAAATAGATTGGTCGCATCTGTTTCCGATATTTCAACAGTTGAAAAACATCCTGTTCTTGATGGCAAATCTATGATCATGATATTGGCTCCTAAAAATTAATAACTTGTATTATTAAAGGGCCTCAGGTTATAAGGCTCGAAAAGTTAAAAGAAGGAGTAAATAAAAAGTGGCTTCTAACAATTCGCCAAGACAACTTAATATCAATTGTACTGTAAGTGCTGTTTATTTGCCTGAACAAGGATCTATTTTTGGAGCATACTCTAGGGGCAAGCAACAAAAAGATCCTTCAAATACTCTTTCAGCTACCTTTTATGAACAAATTGAAAGAAATAAATACTCTCCAAATATAGCAACATTGTCCAGCGGCGCGGGTGGATTAATTCCTAAATTAAATTTATTAATTGGAGCTCCTGCTGCTACATTTTCCGAGGGTACAATAGTGCCTGGTGAAGCTCATCCAATTCTCAATTTGCTTAAAGCTGGAATTTATTCTAAATTCAGTCCAGAGACAACATATACAGTCCCTCAAGGGTCAGCCGAGAATCCACAAAGGAAAAGCCAAGCATTAATAGGCTCAGGCACTGGTGTTACTGCTGTATATCCTGCAGGCGATTTCCCATTTGTTCCTATGGTCAAAGTCGGCCCTTATGCGGCTTTGGAACCAAGATCAACATACAATATCTGGACCCAGAAAGGTGTTGATCAAACAAAATTAAAATATTTGCTCAATACTGGTGTCACAAACTATAAAGCAGCGGGTGGCGCGGTGGTTTCCACCAACGTAACCCAAAATGGTGCCAAAGTAACCGTTCATGCTCAAAGAAAATCTTGTCTTTTAAGAAGAATCTTCCCTATAGCAGATGATTTAATCTACGATAATTTAGAAGACAAATGTACACTTTATTATCCAGAAGTCAATGGAATTATAAATTCCCCAGAAAAAATTAAAGCTAAAGGTGGCCCAAACTGCGGATTTTGGATGCATTTGGATATCACAAATCCTTCAAGGGTTGTAACCACAAATTCGGCTGAAACAAGTCAACTTTTAGTTTACTGGGGCTATAAAAATGAATTGCCAGCCAAGAGAAGAATCACTGAATTTGTAATAGTTTTTACAGCAAATCAAGCTCCAAGTTTAAGGTATAAAAGACCAGGCACACAAAGTAACAATTCAATACAAAGTATATTAAATAACTGGGGTAGAGTAGATTTGAATGGTCCAACCTTTGGATCGTCAGATAAAGTTGATATCTTTGTGCATTATGCTGGTTCAAATATGTATATTGGTTTCGATCCAGATATATCTACTTGGAATGTATTTGAGCCTATTAAAGTAGACCAACTTACAGAAGAATCAAGCGACGATTCTATTTATGAGCCGTACACTCCAGAAAAATCTATAATTGAAATTTATTTTAAAAATATAGCATCTAGTTTTACATATTCACCAATATGTTTTAATAATTTTAATGCTGATTATATAAGTCCAGCAAATAATGATGCCAGAAATAGAATTGTTGTTAATTTCAATGTACCTGAAAAAGAATACCTTACAGGATCCTGTAGTCCTACTCAGCTTAAACAAGGTTTTATTACAAAGAGAAAGCCAATATATACAGATATATTAGGTACTGGAGAATCTGATTCTCCAACATTCTATGGTGACTGGAGAAGAAGAAATGCTTCAGATTCAGATTATTTTGATACACCAGAATTTAGTTATGAAGAAAATAGCGTTGTTACAGACAATACTGTTCCAGATAATAAAAGATCTTTGGTCACAGGCCAAATTAATTATGAAACAACAATAGAAGGACCTGTATTCTTCTATTTTAGAAATTTTCCAGAAGCTGCCCAAAGAGACTTAATAACTCGACCTATTTGGGGAAATTATTCAGATATATCATCTTATTTGACTTCAGCTCGTGTAAGTATCAACTACAAAAGTGCAAATAGAAATAATTCTTATCAAGAAGCAACGGCTGAATTAATTTTTGCCAATTTGACAAATGATTTAATTGGTATACAAATTTTAAATGCAATTCAGGAGAATACACTGGTATTTACACTGAAAGCTGGTTATGACTCTAAATTAAATACATATTTTCAAGGTATAGGTAGAGACGTTACTGTAAACAGAACTCCAGATGGCTTTACAGTTACTGTAAGCTGTCAAGATTTAGGAGACTCTTTGCTTTCAGACATCAGATTTAATACAACTTCAGCTTATCCCATGAGTAATAGAAACTTTAAAAGAATGCTTGAAGATAGTTTTTATTTTGCGGGCTTATCAAAAGTTTATGAACCAAGGCCAGAAAGAACAGACGGTACATATGATGCATTATATAAAAACTTTTTTAATAAAGTTATCGGAGCGCTTGGCTTAAATTTTCCAACAAGCTTAGCAAGAGATATCTTAACAGTTGACAAGTCTAAAAAAATTAAAGATGTAGTTAAAACTCTTTTGAGTTTAATGCTTTACACTCCAGGAGATCCATTTAGCAGAGACCAAGGTTTGCCAGTATTTTATTGGAATCCAGAAAAGCACAGATATGTGTTAAGCCTTAGGAGTGACGAGCCACAAGATAGTTTGTTTTTTGCTGGCGATAATTCAGACCCCAGTGGGATTATTAAGCTTGCAAACTCAAATCCTGATAGAGAACATGGTATAGTAGAAGCCCAAGGATGGACAGAAACAACAAGAATTTCAAATTTACACAGTAAAGTCATATTGGCTACAAAATTACACGACTTATCAATTTTTTATAAAGAGTCTTCGTCCAAAAGCATCAATAATGCTTTGAGTTCAACATCTTTGGAAAAATTGAATAAATTCGTGAGAAATCCAAGTGCTGATACAGATATTGGCAGTTATCAAAGCCAACCTGTTTTGGGCTATGTTGGGTACCATAAAGAATATTTAGACATTGATGAAACGACAAATTTCTTCCAAAATGAGGCTATAGCTAGAGAGCAATTTAGTTTCCGCGAAAAGTTTGCAAGGGAAACATTTACCGCTATAAAATTGAACGTATTTGTGACTAAGCCACTTAATACATCTGGCACATTCATGGTTAAATCATTTGAGGGTGGGTCTGATAACCAAACCGGTAGTTATATTTATGCAAATGTAGATTATACTTTCGATATTGGTGAGAATATTATCCGAGCAAGTATTAATGGTGAAAGATTTCCAGACATTATTGGAGAATAATTTCTAAAGGGGTTTTGATTATGCCTAGATTTACATCTTTGTCTTCGGTAATTGCAGCGCAAATTGCTAAAACAGTTCCAAATACGAAAATGCCAGATGGCTCGGCTGCAAATACTTTTGTCGGAAATGTGCCTCTTACTACAGAATATAACATTAAGCAATCAACTGAAGTATTCAGATGGGGTATTTCTACTTGGGGCGTGGAAGACATTACATCAGAGAATGCTCCAAAAACAACATAGCGGATAGTCAAATATGAAGAAAACGAACATTTATGGATTTGGTTATTTAGAGGCTTCAGATCGTACTGGCGAAATGCTAGATATGGATCAGATTCGTTTTCTTGCCATTGAAAATAATCTTTTGCACCTATATACTATCTTTGGCAATGGTGTTTTAGAAGATGGAAATACTGCTTCATGGTTAATACAACCACCAACTGATACAACTGGACTATCAGTATATATTACATCAGGTGAAGGTCATGTAGCTTGGAAATATGCTAGGACAACTGGTAACATAAATGTTACATTGTCATATCCGGTTGGTGGTGTTTATCCTATCACATATTGGATATATGCTACTCCTAACGCTACAACTCCAGAATTATCAACAGTCGACTTTGTTGCATCTCTTTCAGAAATCAATGATCCAAATTATTACATAGGTCTCGGTGCGGTTGAAATTGATTATGATGGTACCAATTTTACATATACCGTTTATAATACAGCTGACTATGGAAGAGTAGTAATTAGCTTATTTGAAACCCTAAATGCAAGAATAAACGCTCACAAGCATATTGGCGGAACAAGAAATCCAAGCCCTATAGATTTAGGAGCTCATGTCCAAGGTAAATTATCTGGAGTGTTTCTTTCTGACTTAGATGCATCAACTGTTACATCGGGTACTTTTGCGCCCGAAAGAATACCCCAAATAGATCACGAAACGCTTTCCAATAAAGGCACACTAACCCATAGTGAGATAGATTCTTTGCTAGCAGAGCTGCAAGATTCAAGCGCGCCTAGATTGTCAGATATTTTTATAGCCAACATGCTTCAATTGGCCATAGCACTTAAAAAACAATCAGGCTTAAGTGATGTAGATAAAAATTTAATTAATGCAATACTTTATTTACCAGGATACAATGAAAATGACTCGTTTGTGTCTTGGTATAGTACATGGGCAGGGGTGGGCTTAACTGGCGTTTCCAGACCTTATGTCCCAGTGGATGTGACACTAGCTACCATTGACAGAACTAATCATCAAATCATTGGTGGAGAAGCTCAAGCAGCCATATCTGATTTTGTTGTCTGGACGACTAATACCGATTTTAGCACTGCTTATGCCGCAACTGATACATCAGCCGAAGTTGGTAGTAGTTATTTTTCAAGAAATATTGAAATATTTGGAACTACAGCAAGTAGTTATTTTACTTTGTCTAAGCCTTATGCTTATAGCAAGATAAGTGATTCAACTATTAATACAGGTTCTGGCGGTCCTTGGTATTATAACCATGTCTTTGCATCAAGTTCACTAGACGGAAACTCAGATATTAGTTTATTTGAATACCTTTATACTTTATTTAGTGGAGACCCAAGAGATTACAGTGGAGTAAATAAATTAGCAATAGGCTATACTGTAAACCTGCCAGACAACCCAGCGGATCCAAGGGCTGGATTTACAAATATCTATGCTTATTTAATTTTGAGTGATGGTACGGGAACCTCAGTTAATTTTTTAGAGGGTGAAGGTATTTATGTTTCGGATGCTGTGTTAATACATGATGCAGCGGCTAGACCAAGCGCAGGCGTTCAGTACTATACAGAAGTAAACATGGATAGTTTTATAGCTTCATCAAGCAGAGCGCAGGTTGTAGGTTTTGGTTTTTATTATAATAATGATTTTGAATTTAAAATAGAATTAAACGTACCCACGACATATCCAGGAGATCTTCCATACAGAGTTAGCTATGTAAGACAAAACGGAGCACCAGCAGAAGGCATTTTCCCTGATTTACAAGGCTGTATATTTACCTGGAATGATATTTATTATAATCAGTCTGGAACCTTTACCTTTAGATTCGATGGGAATACCCCACCCCCTTTATATAATAAAGTTACTTGGGATATAGTTAGCAATAATGGTTCTTATGTTATTAAAACTAGAACAAAAGACACACATCTAGCGCTTAATGGCGCCTTGCCCTATGATGTTTCACAAACAACATATGAAATAGACTCAAGAAACAATACTGGCAGATATATAGATGTAATTGTTTTACTTACATCATCAAGTGACAGATTATCCTCGCCAGAAGTTGATTCTATTCAACTACACTTCACTAGTATTTCTGGAGCAGCAGCGCCTCAGGTCTGGACTACCAATGCAGACTTCTTAACTGGGAGAACATTTACTAATATAATAAATCCTCCTACAAATGACAGAATTCAGCTTAACGATACAAGTGAAGTTGGTTATTTTAATTTTATTAAATGGAACGATGGGCTTGGTGACTATTCTAATGGATTTGGCACAACAGAAAATAACAATTTATTAATAGGATTGTCTGATTTATATACAACACCAGTTCAAGCATTTAACTATAGCGTTAGAAAAGGCCTTGAAAGCCCTAGAGATGTTTTTCAGACTGTTGATAATCATTATATTTTTGCTGACACAGCAAACGATAGAGTTGTAGAAGTAGATCAAGACGGTTATTTTGTAAGGGCTATCCAAGGCAACTTAAGACTCAAAAGAAACAACAGAGACTTAGTGGCATTAACGGCTCAATATAATCCAAGACTTGGAAAAATGTGGATATCTTTTAGTCAATATATTAATTTTGCTAACACAAGTGATGCACTAAAAAAAGTATCCGTGTCTTCGGGTGTTCAGGTCATAGGGTTTGATAACACAGGGAGGCCTGCCGCCAACCAAGTTAAAATTGAAAAATTCTCACCGGTAACGCCTTTAAATAGCACTACACAAAAAACAGCAACATTGGTCGTGACGTTTACTGGAACTTTAAAAACTCAAATTGATTCATGGTCAAGTGATATATTCCTGAATATTGGAACTGGCTTTATTACATCTGACGGAAACGACGGAGTGGCGTATTCTACCGAATCTACATCCACAGACAACAATGATGGAACAGATCTCCCATCATATATTGATGGAGATACAAAGCTTTATGAAATTGTAGGATCGGGAAGTTATGCACAGACTGAATTTGTATCTTTTACTGGATTATTAACTGAAAGCACAACTGCCACTGTAAATGGAGATTTTAATTTAAATGGCGCAATTGATTCTGATTTGATAGGCCCTCAATCAGAAACACCAGTAAAAATACTTGTATTTGTTGGAGAAGTAGTTTTTGATAATATTTATTCGCCAATAAGTATCCAAGTTATAGAATCTAATAATTGGGTAGTAGCCATGGTGGGTGAAAATTCAGTCAAAAATTACAGTAATCTTGGAGAAACTATAGATTCTAAAACAATTTCGAAAACATTTGTAGAATTTACAGAAGGCAAGGGTGGTAGTGCATATTTGTATACGCCTGATCCACTAGATTTAACGAGTAGAAATTTATTAGTAGCAGCTCCTGCCTTGAGTCCATCAACTAACGGCAAAGTTCTTTTGATAAATCAAACTACGTCTGGAAATAATACTCTTTTGGCTACTATAACAACTGTAGGCGCAGATGCCGTCAGGGCCTTGCCAGATCCAGATAATTTGTATTTCTGGGTGGCTTTAGATGATGTTGCAACAAACGGCACCAATAGCAGACTGGTTAAATATGATGTTTCTGGAAGAGTTAGGGCAGACTGGAGTGGGGTTATTCATCCAGTTGGTTTGCAGTTCACACCTAATGGAGACATTTTAATTTCTGAGTAAATATATGGAAAATTTAAAAATACAATCAAATTTAAATGATAACAATCTTGATATTATTATTGGCAAAAACAAATTAAAATTAACATTAATTGATGCACCAGTTAGCTCATGCCTGGGTGCCATATCGCAAGCAATTGCATATCAGATTGAAGAAAATTTTCATATAGCACTCTATGCAGAAAATAATAAATTAAATATTTTATATACCCAAGAATCTCCAAAAGTAAGATCTATAAATTTAAAATTAGAATCTTTCGAGTCGTTTAATTATCAAAAAAATAAAGCAATTGGAAAATTTGGCAAATTAAATATAGCAATAGATATTATAGATGGAACAATTGTAACATTTAATAAAAATATTTTAACCTTAAATACATCTTCTCCAGACTTAAGAATAGAAATATATCAAGTTGAGGAAAATAAAGACTTTCAGGCTTTGAATTATTTTTCTCCATTAACTATTGATTCAAATATATTTGTTCCAATAGGAAGTCGGGGCCCAGAATTTTCAATTGGTATATTTGATCATGCCTGGACTCATCCAAGGCCTATTAGATTTGGCGTTCCTGTAATATCTACAGTTCCAGCCCACGGTGAAGACCTTACTGACGAAGAACAATATTATTATGATCAAGGCAAAGGCCCTAAAAGTAAAACTATGTATTTTAGGGTAGTTTGTAGTCAAGAACTTTCGAGCGATTTGCCTGTAAAGTTATTAATTTATTTACCAAACGGTTTGGATACAATCACAAATCCCGTAGCTGTTAGTTTGACAAAAATTTCTGCTTCTGGACCATCTGTATATTCTGGAAGTTATGTATTTTATGAAGAAGATACTGTGTTCACAGTTGACGGCTTTGTATATTTTAGTGTCTATGTGGATATAATCCAACAGATAGCACTACCCATGAAAGCGGATGACCCAGCATCGACATTTACAACCAGAGCTACAAGCGAACTGAGACTTTAATTTAACAAGCAAGTGATTGGCTGGATGTATAAAGAATCTGTCTCTTATACACATCTCCGAGCCCACGAGACAGG
>ENA-OSIY01001166-OSIY01001166.1-marine-metagenome-genome-assembly--contig:-NODE-1166-length-14306-cov-5.520275_pt1 | contig 14306 bp, 15 predicted proteins | sample MGYA00237884_ERZ534233 | MGnify/ENA primary metagenome ERZ534233 (study PRJEB26412, sample SAMN06343840) | marine metagenome | isolation source: estuarine water | place: USA: Columbia River Estuary... | reverse complement strand
GTTAGTGACTGTAAGCGATGTTGCAAGAACATTGGATCCTGTGATTTCACCGGTATTTTTGATAATTGCTACTTCTGTTCCACCGCTATTTTTGACGCTAAGTGAACCGGATGTGACAACGTTCCCGCCGAAGAGAGCGTTTGCCGTGCCATCTTTTGAGCCGCTAACAAAGAAGAATACATCGGAACCTATTGTAGAAGCTGCCGCCTCAATTCCAATCGCAATTGACGATGTGGTGAAAGCAGCAACGTTGCTTGCGGTAGTGAAGACAGAGTCACCACCACCGCCACCCCCGGCAGCAAGCTCTGTGAGTGATTTTCCGCCCGTATTATTCGAGTCAAAGAATGTCAAACCTGCAGAGCTGCTGGTGATCTTTGCAACACCGCCGAGGAATCTAATCTCGTTTGATGTAATTGTTACTGAACCTGTGCCGACAGTGATTGAACCGCTGGCTACGACGTCTCCACCAAAGACTGCGACTGTCCTTGAACCCGCAGCCTTGCCGTCAATTGCGCCTGAGACGAAGAAGACTGTGTCTGTTCCAGGAAATGATGGAAACAGTCCACCAGTTCCAGGATTTGCAATAATCATTGATCCAGTAACGTTTATGGTGTTACTGTCTCCACCTGAACCTGAGAGACTACCTACAAAAGCCATTTGAAACTCCTAATTCTGTTAGCTAATTATCTTGATTGCACGGATCTTATTTTTATTCGTCATATTCTGGAGCTCTTTCAAGCAAAAATTTGTATCTCTTGCCTGTCTTATTAAAGCGAATTGTGAGACACTCTTCTTCCTCGATTAAGGTATAATCACCGCGCTCATTTCTGAGGTGTAAGTCGCCCGTGTAGATATTTGCAAAACGTGCAGTGTCAGAGCCTAAATTTCTTGTTCTATTGCCGTCAGGTATAATGTCGGATGCAAGCAAGCTATTGACAACAAGTCTGTCTGTGTTTGACGTCCCAAGATAAGCTGATCCTGAGATGACAGTGTCACCTCCAAAAACAGCAGCGCCTCTTGTGCTTCCGTCTTTGGCACCGCTCTTTCCTGCAACAAAAAATGTCGTGTCAGATGAATTGAATGGGTTTGCTGCGCCTGCGTAGATCGATGATGGGAAAATAGAGATAACAGAACCTGTCAAAGAACCGTTAGGTCTAACATCCAAGAAATTTGACGTTACTCCATTTGAAGTTTTCACAGATGCTAAAAATTGACCTGCAAGTGCAGTATTTCTAATTTCTAAATTGCCGCTATTTGTTTCTGTGAGCGTTGTTGATCCACCTGCAGATGTTAATGTAACATTGCCGTTAAGTGCATAAAGCGAACCTGATGTGACTAGGTCACCACCAAAGACTGCAGTTCCTCTATTTGATGTAGCTCTTGAAGAAATTAATCCATTGACAAAGAAGTTAGTATCTGCTGATACGCTTGGGCTGGCTGCAGATGAGCCTGCAAGAGATTCATTAAAGACTGATAGACTTTGCTGACTGTTCTTAGGATAAATTTTAAGAACTTGACTTCCTGTTGCATCAGGTTGTGTAACACCAACAGCTATCTGACCTGATGATTTGTTATTGGTCAGATAGAATGTACCGTCATTGTACATATTAAAGATGGTATTTCCAGCACTTGAACTCAAAGTCAATTGAGAAGTATCTGCTGTGTCATCTTTAATGACAAGCGATCCTGTGATCTCTGCTGATCCCGATATGCTTGCATAGCCTTTAACATGACTGGAACCTGTAAGTGATAGCCTATTTGACCCTATAAACGTTAGGTTTGATGACCCACCAAAAATTCCTGCGCTATTGAACTGTAATGAATCAACAGGTGACGCGGGTGTAGCTGATACCGTTGCGCCATAAATCGATCCTGAGATGTAGATGTCACCGCCAAATGTAACACGATCATTGCCGCCTATTGCACCTGATACGAACATCCACGTATCAGATCCTGTTCCTGTTAGTTTGATATTATCGGTATCGACAGTGATACCATCATTTCCTGCAGCTGTCTCATTATATACAAGAAGTTGCGGCTTCTTTGTGCTGCCTGATGAGATTAGACGCTCAGCTCTAATGCCAGAGGCTTTAAAATCTGGAGGTTTCGTTGCCATTAAGTTGAGCTCACTATGAGGTAGTTATAATCTACTGCTTTTTGCTCTGTGGACGCAATGGCGTAGAGCGGATTCTCTAATACATAGGAAGATAAATTCACATTTTTATTTGGTGTAAGCGTAACTGCTATATTGTCATCAGAGCCGGTGACTGTCACTAATATCGGTCCCATACCTGCTGAATCGAGTGTAGCAGTTCCAAATTGTATTTCTACTGTTGAAATTCTAGACATTATGTTGTTACCACTACAATTGATGCAGATTCGTTGTTTGGTATGCTTGCTCCAATTACAACTTGTGTAGTTGAAACAGAGCTAACAAATACATTAAACGAATTGTTTAAAGATGTAGCAATAACAGTAGGCGCAGCGGTATAAGCATTCTTAAATATGTAAGTTGCTGTATTATTACCTTCAAAATTAACAACGGAACTTTCTAGATCAAACTCTTCATTAGTAAAATACACATACCTAGGTTGCGCTCTAACATACGGGTACACTTTTTTGTATCTATTTAGATCTCTTAATGTTAGTTTGATGCTTCCCATAATAAAATCCTGTAAGGATAACTATCTCTTACAATACTTGCGATGCTAGTGTGGCAAGCTCTGATCTCTCACCTTTCAATAGTGTAATATGCGCAGTGATATCATACTTTTTGAACTTTTCAACAACAACAGTCAAACCATTCGAGAGGCTATCAAGGTAAGGTGTATCAATTTGATCAGTATCGCCCAAAAGAACGATCTTAGAACCTTCACCAATACGTGTGATGATCGTCTTGAGTTCGTGAATGGTTGAATTCTGTGCTTCATCAACAATCAGGTATGTGTTATTGAAAGTTCTTCCACGAATGAATGCCAGCGGTGAAACTTCAATCTGTCCCTTTTGACGCATCATCTCGAAATAAGTTGAATCTTTGAATGCAACTCTAAAGTTATCCAGAATAGGTGACAGCCACGGACTCATCTTGTCATCAATGTCACCTGGCAAAAAACCGATCTCTTTACCTACTGTCTGAAGTGAGCGTGTGATAACAATTCGATCATACTTCTTTTCTTGCAATCCTGACATGCCTGCCATCAGAGTTAGAAATGTCTTACCTGATCCGGCAAGACCCGTCATCGACACTAATTTGATATCATCGCGTGTCAATGCATCAATGGCAAACTTTTGCTCTTTATTACGTGGCGAAATGCCAATCGTTTTGCTAAGATTATTGATTAGCGGCACAATGTTGCCGCTTCTATGCACACCAATCAACGATTGGTTTCCGTATTTAACTGTTACATACTGATTGCTGTGTAATTCATACTCATCAAAATGTTCAGCAGAAATTGTTGAGTCATCATAGAACTGATTAATGACAGCAGGTGAGATTGCTTCAACTTCAACTTGACCAGAGTAAATTTCACTCTTGTCATGCACGATACGATCTTTGTAATAATCTTCAGAATAGATGCCTAATGAATCACACTTAACTCTGAAGTTAATATCTTTAGTGACCATAACGACAGGATTATTATTCAAATCCTTAAGTGCAAATGCAGTTGCAATAATTCTATTGTCACCTGTATTACCATCTAGGCTGTTAGGAATAGGGTGAGTTTCAATATCAACACGAATTGTTTGATCGTGTTGAATCTTTACACCGTCATGCAATGAACCGTCTTTTCTGAGGTCATCAAGATATCGATTGACATATCTTGCGTATTCACCCAATAGACCCGGTTTATCTTTAAACCTATCAAGCTCATCCAGAACAGTAAGCGGAACAACTACATCATTGCCTGGAAACGAGTGAATTGAGCACTTATCATATAAAAGAACTGATGTGTCAACTATGAAAGTCTTTCTGCCGGTGTTTGATTTTGACATTATTCCTCGATATAGTAAAATAACAGCGTTTTTGATATTATTATATGGTGAGGCACCAAAAAACTATGAAATGTTTTGATTTGCATGAATCTTGCAAAAAAGATTGCAGTAATAAGTCTTGTAAGCTATGGATTTCTTCTGAAGAGAATCACAATTGCACTTTAATCGCTGCTAAGCGCGGTCCCATGTCATTGCAGCAAATTGGTGACATATTAGGTGTGACTAGAATGAGAATTTGTCAAATAGAGAAAAAGGTCATTGAAAAGTTATCAACTTACATACACTAAATAAATCAACCCGCCACAAGGCGGGTTGAAATTTATCTATCTGTATAGATCACTCTGCAGCGTCGGTAGTTTCGCCTGGTTGTTCAAGTGATACACGAATAAGATCTGCTGCACTATTCTTAACAAGTCGAAGTCCCTTACGGGTTCTGACACCTGCAGATTTGTTTCCACGAAGACTCTTCTTAACATCAACTTCTAGACTTTCGACAAGAACCTTAAGTTGGTCCCACTGCTCACTGAAATTTGTCATATTTCCCTCTTACTGTAGTAATGTGTTGTTATCTTGCTTTAGCTCAAGGACGTCGCCGCGATAACCTTTTATCACTTCGGCAAAATCATTGATTAGATCTCTATCTTCAAGTTCAAGAGATATTAAGTGAATTATTTGCACTCTTTCAAAATCGTTAACACCAAAGTTATTAATCTCTGCGACGATCTCGCGAGATCTTTGCAAGTGACGTGCGCGTTTTTCTGTCTCAGTTTGTCCTATTTTCATTTGAAATCTCCAGGTCATCGTTTCTTGTGGCAGTCTTAATTTTCACCTTGCCCTTTTCATCAACAGACAACAGCTTAACTTGTGTCATTCCGCCAATTATTTCTTTTGCAATGGGAACTTCAAAACTTCCTAAAGAATTTTCTAATAGAAAAGCAACATTTTCCCATGTTGCCATATCAGAATTTGCTTTTTCAAGAAAAGATCCAATTTGATCAGGAATTGACTCCTTAACTTCATCTAATCTTGTTACAGCATTTGAATATTCTAAGCCAACAACAATTTCTGTTTTACAGATATCTGTAACTTTATGAACAATTGCACAATTATTACATTGAACAAACTTTGGTTCAACAACATCGTCTTCTACTACAGAAAAAACGACGAACTTGTGGAAAATAGGATTTTCCATCTTGCGATACTGTGGTAACACACAGTGACATTCAATTAGGTGCTTCACGCCTTCAATGGACATAATTAATTCTTCAGCGACTTCTTTGTGCTCTCAATTTGTGAATGAGCTTTAGAGACTGCTTGCTCAATTGATGCGCTTGCAATGCTAATAAGCTTTCTTGCCTCGACATCGTCGATCTTAATGAGGCCGCGTTGCTTTGCCTCGGCAATATTTGTGGTCACAACATCTGTAATAAAAGATGATAAGGTGACTACAAGATTATTAATCTCTCTATCTGTATCGTGCATCATTTCTCCCTTATAAACATTGACTCTGCGATTGAGAAGTAAACTATTTCATTAAAATTAAGCCGCTTTCTTCAAATATTTTGATAAATGATGAAAAAGTGCTTGTTCCTACACGTATGCTATTTGTCGAGCAGAATGTTTTATCTTGTTTGATAAAAGGCATATTTTCTTTAATATTAACAAGTCCTGTTGAAAATACATCTTTTAATTCTCTAAGAACTTTATCAATTTGCTCAATTGCATTTCTATTATTCATTAAAACATCATTTCCAACATTAATCACTAAACGCTTGCTAGATAATGATTTTATTCTCTTTCTTATCAGATCACTTACATTCTCATCATTTATTTCATTCATATTCTTTAATAGACGTGTTCTTTGATCACTAAGCTCACTTTCTTTGCCGTTTTCAATATTAAATCCACTTTTACTAATTTCAATATTATTGATAATTTTTGACTTATTGTAGATTGAAGCAGTAATAATATCACCCATCTCTGGGCAAATAACATCTGCATCTGTGACAAGTCTTAAATCTTCAAAAATATGCGCTGTTTTTTCGCTATAAGGCGCGGTGCAAAGCACAACATCTGTTGTCTGTCTCAAGAAGTTATTTGAACATACATTCTTGACTTCATCTGTTGCTTCTCTACAAACGATCACGTAGGGCGTTTTATCTTTGTTAGATAGCGTCAGAATATGTTCAATGTGAATTGATTTTTCGATGACGCCGTCAACTAAAATAATTTTTACTTTTGATCTTTTCCAATTCTTGGAATTGGAATAAATTGGATCAATCTTTATGTCATCAAAATTGCAGCCTGTCACAGAAGTTATTGAAGTGCTAAGATTAAATCCTCTTATGACTTCAATTTGATCATCTTTTTGTGATTTAAGAATGACTTCTTTGATAATTAATGCAATTGATGCATTGCAATTTTGATCAATAAAATTGAAAATTTCTGATTTTCTAGGCTTAATCTTGGCATAAAGATTCAAATTCTTGTTAAATTTGATCCAGTCAACATTAGAAAACTTATTATTCTTGTGATCAAAATACTCAAACAATAATCTAAGAAATACTTCTCCAGATCCTGCAGCTCTCGCCTCAGATTCGTATAGATTCCTTGAAATTATCGGTTTTACAACTTTTTCATAAGTTGAATTAGGTGTCTTAGTTAATAAGTATTTTTGAACAAGATCGTCAAATTGTTGATCTCCAATAGCAAGAGAACCCGCAGCATGGTTGTTGAAAACTTCCATGAGCGAGTCTCTTGTTTCTCGGATCATTATAGCTGGTTGACTAATTTGCATCTCATATTGATTATACACAGAGATGCAAAATTTATCTCAAGAATCTCTCCACAAGTTGTTACTTGCAAAAATGATTGTCTCTTCAGCAGACTCAGGTGTGTAACCGTAGTCTTCAACCATTGTCTCGACCATTCCAGAATACTTCTTCTGCTGCTCATTGTCGCGGCTCTTGGACTTGGTCACGATGCGGGCCATGTCCTTCACTGATGCGATGAGGTAGCTCTCGATCGCTTCCTTGAGTGGTTCATAGGACTTGTAGTCGACCTTCTGGTTGCGACGCATCTTAGTGAACATGTAGGCTGTGACGTCTGAGCGGAATCCATCACGAGCTGAACCGACGATGCCGATCTGCTCCTCAATGGCCTTCATGAACTTCTCATCGGGTTCGCGCTCTTCATTTGTGACACGATCCTTCATCTTCTGCTTGGTGGTGAAGGCTTCAGCATTGTCCATGTAGTTGTCAAAGAGCGATTGAGCTTGCTCTTCGTAGGCATTGACGAATGCTTTGGCAATCTCGCTCTCAAGCATCTTCAGGTACTCTTCACGAATGACCTTCTGAAGGATCTCGAGGTAGGCTTTGCGCTTCTCTTCGTCAACAACCTGCTCCTTGACCTGCTTGATAAGCGAATCGATGACACGCATGGGTGTGATGAAGCTCTTATCTGAGTCGGTCAGCGCTGAGTCGATTGCCTTGGTGATGAAACGAGTTGAGATGCCGTCCATGCCCTCGTGGCGAACTTCTTCGCGGAGGTCTCTAATGTCAACCTTGCGGACCTTACCCTTCTCGATGACTTCTTCACCGTTGTAGATCTTCATCTTAGTCATGATGTCAACCTTCTGTGAAGGCTTGAGTCGACTTAGAACGGAGAACATCGCTGCGACTTTGATCGTGTGCGGTGCAAGATGCGCCTTGAAGTCAGAACGACGAAGCATCTTCTCGTAGATCTTAATCTCTTGGTTGAGCTCGAGCACGTAGGGGACTTCGATCTTCACAATGCGGTCAAGAACAGCCTCGTTGGTGTGCTCGGACTTAAAGCGATTCCACTCAGCCTCGTTGCAGTGAGAAAGAATGACGCCGTCGAAGTAGAGCATTCCGTTCTTGCCGGGTGAAGGAACGTTCTTCTCCTGTGTGGCAGTCAGGATTGTGTGGAGGAACTCGATCTCGTTCTTAAAGATCTCAACGAACTCTACGACGCCGCGGTTGCCCACGTTGAATGCACCGTCGAGGTTAAGAACACGAGGATCTGACTCACTGTATTTGTCGAGCTTCGAGATGTCTTCAGAACCGATAAGTGCTGAGACGTCCTGTGAGTTAGCATCCATTGGCGGCACAACAGCGATGCCACGGCGAGCACGCTGTGAGAATCCGCTACGAACTACCGGGAATTTTTCATATTCTCCGCCAAACTCATTGAGGAGACGATAGCGGCAAACTGGGCAGAGATCACCCTCAATATGCACACCAAGCTGTGATTCGAACTCGGTGCGGAGTGATCGAGGAAGCAGGTGGAGCGGCTCTTCGCGGACTGGGCAGCCTTCCAGATGAAAGATAGGCGTCGCTGCCTTTTCAAGTGATTTCTTAACTGCATCTGCAAGTGCTGACTTACCTGATCCGACAGGACCCATAAGAAGAAGAACTTGACGGGACTCCTCGCCCTTCAGTGCGGCTGACTTCAAGAAGCGCATGATCTTAGCGATAACACGCTCATGACCGTAAAACTCATCTTTGAAGTAGTTATATGTCTTTAACTTGTCACCATCAAATAGCTTGCGGCAACGTGGATCTGTGTCAGACATTGGTTCAACACCATATGACTCAACAGCGTCTGCAATTCGCTTGTGCGCAAGTTTGACATGTTCTGGTTGCTGCTGGATTTCACTCAAGTAATCAAGAAATGTTCCATTCCAAGACTCCTTCTGTGCTCCTGCTCTTTGCTTCTGAATAATCTTAAGAAAGTCCATTTTCTCTCCTTTCAAGAAATTTCGAAATGTTCGTCTTCAAGTAGCGTGTATAACTTTACTGGGCCTTTCCACATTTTTGCAATGTGTTTGATACAATTTTCTGCATAACTCAATTCAAGATCGCGACCGTCATGCTCATGTCGCAAGATAAGTGTATCTTTGACAACTTCTTCAACGTAAATTACTGGAATTCCATTACCGCCAATTGACTTAATGAGCGCTGCTCTGATCTCAGGCCAACTCTCTTCATCAACAACGTCATCAATTGACCAGTCCGGATTTTTTTTGCCCTTTGGGCTGTATGTGAACAAATTAAGTTCACGAGCGTGTTCTTCTTTAAGGTGTTCCATAATGAACGATTCATCATTATGGACTTCTCTTGCAAAAAAGCATTCTTCAATGCCTTTTGTCTCTTCAATCTTTTTAAAGATTTCAAAACCAAGATGGTAAGGATTGATTTTACCGCCCCAAGGTCTGAGAACTTGATTATGGGACTTCAAGAAGGGTATGTGAAGCTTGTCAGGAAGATCTAACTCATTGCTAATGCGATAGTGCCAGAAGCTTGCCCAACCCTCATTCATGACTTTTGTTCTGATCTGAGGCATAAAATACATTGATTCTTCGTGCACAATATTGATAATGTCTCTTTCCCAATTTTCAAGATTCTTGCAGTTTTCAACGATGAAAAGCATGATATCAAATTCAGGTTCAAGCGGCAGTTTGTCTATATTGAAATTCTTATATTTTTCGTCTTTGCTTGACCTGATTCTGTTAATATAATCTGCACGAAGTGCTTTCTCAGACTTTCTCATTCTGCCACGGCGATCAATCTGGTATTGAATTGCATGACACGAGTCGATTAGGTCTTCGACTTTGTCAATGCCGATGGTAGGATCTTCGACATAGCTTTGAATCCGCTGCCTGGCACTTCTAAACCGTCGGGTCACGTTTACTGCGTCAGTGTCCCTGAATGTCCTGTTATTCTTAAAGAAGTCTGAGTGCCCTACGCAGTGTGCCATGATAAGCACTTGCAGGTGCAGCGGATTCTCTTTCATTAGATAGGCAATTGATGGGTCTGAGTTAATAATCAGCTCATAAGGCAGACCTTCAAGACCCATGTTATACATGTTGTGTGTTCTTTCAAAGGTCTTGCCGTATGACCAGTGAGGAAAGTGTGACGGCATACCGTGATATGCCATTGCCCCGATCATTTCGTGATAGTCGATTGTCTCATAAGAGATATCGTACCAGTCGAGTCCGTGTGACTTGGCAATCTTGACGATTTTTTCGTCCCACTCTTGCAGTTCTTCAAAAGTCCAATCAGACATCAGGTAGTCCTCCAAAGAGTTTTTTAAATGTAGGCCAGATATCCTGAGATTTGGATAACATGGCAAGTCTAAGCTTCCCGCCCTCAATCTTTCCAAGATTATTCCAGAGTTTGGACGTCTTCTCAGACTGCCAACTAGGTCTTTCACTATCAACAGAAATTTCTGTGTAGCAGAGCATTTGACAAATATTAGAAAGTTCTTTCATCGCATCAAATGCTGCTGCATTGTCATCATCCCAGTTGTCACCGTCTGTGCAATGGAATGCGTAGATATTCCAAGCTGATGGGTGGTAGCGCTTATTAATGATCTCAAGCGCTAGCTTGGGTGCTGAAGAGACGTGTGTTCCGCCTGATGCTGCTCGCTTAAAGAATCGCTCTTCATCGACTTCTTCTGCTTCTGTAGTATGAGCAATAAAAACAATATCAATATGTTCATATTTGTGCTTCAAAAACTGGTATAGTAAAAAGTAGAAAGAGCGAGCGATGTACTTGATATTGGTGCTCATCGAACCGCTGACGTCCATCATAAAGAATATGACTGCATCTGTTGCTTCTTTTGGTCGATCTTGAATGTGAGAATATCTCAGATCATTATCATGATATGGAAATATTTCTGCCCCTGTTATTGGGTCTATCTCAACTGTTCCATGCATTCTTGAGGCAGATAATCTCTTGATTCTTTCAATTGCAGTTTTCTTTTTATCAAGTCTAGGTCTGATACCTTGGGTTCTTGTCCCATGTTTCTTGGGCTTGACATCAAGCAGCTTCTTAAATTTCTTTCTATCAAGATCTGGTAGTTGCAATGATTCAAAGAGGTATTCAGCGAGCTCTTCAAGAGTAATCTCGACCTCATACATCTCTTCGCCTTTGTCTTTTCCTGCCTTGCCTTGTCCTGGTTGAGGTTGTTGCCCTTTTTTGATAACTTGGCCTTTCTGAATGTCTTGACCCGGTGCTGAGCCCACTTGCTTGTGTCCCTCATTATCACCAAAAATAAATTGCCACTCTTTGATGCCGCGAACTGGAATCTTAATCTTTTTCTTCCCGTCATGACCGATAATCGACTCGTCAGCCACAACGTCAGTAATGCCTTCTCTGATCGCTTTTTCGATCTTCTTCTTGTGCCTTGATCTATCAGATGCAGATCTGTCAGCCGTCGTTTTGTGCTCTCTGAAGATTGACATGATCTACGCTCCTATCTATAAATATCATAGGCAAGATGATGGTTTTTCATTTGACTAATAAAAAATATTACTGTAAAGGCAGCACTAATACAGTATTATTCCTAAGCTCTCTGATCTAGATTCATTGTTCTAATATAAATAGAAATAGCATGACTACAAGAAAACTATACATCTCTGAAGGACTTGAAAATTATATCAATAACTTAGATCTAATATCTAATTTTATAGATTTATGTAATACAGAATTAAGCATTGATGAATCATGTAATTACAAAATCTACTTTGTTGATGATCGTGAAAGACACAGCATAAAAACAACTGCATTTTATAATCCTCATGATAATACAATCAAAATCTACGCAAAAGATCGAATGATCATCGACTCTCTCAGATCGCTTGCGCACGAAATGACTCACATGATGCAAAATGAAATGGGCCTGATCACGGGACCAGTTAAAGATGAAGGCGGCTTTCACGAAGATCAAGCAAATGCGAAAGCAGGTCTAATTGTAAAGAGATTTATTAAAAGATCTGGAATTAAATTCTAAGAATTAATAAACATAAAGATAATTCTTCCATCTTTATAGAATTTCTCTCTCTCAGTGCCTGAGAATGTCTTAGCAAAAGATCGTTTAAAACCTGCTAATTGATCAAATGTATCAAAGATGTAATCAGGCACAGCAAGCACGAGATTCCCAGTTGATGAATTAACTTTGATCTCATCGACTCTTAAGTCAAGAACTTTTCCAATTGTCAGATTTGCTATTGATCTAGAAGTACCTGTTTCATAGTTAACAAGCAGTGTCTGCCCCCGTTCAGGCCTATAACTATAAATTGGTTTACCAGTTATGCTCTTAAACTTTTCTGTAATAGGCACTAATTTAGCATATATTACTGTTGACGTCGTCGCAGCTATTTCTGGCGCAGCTGGTTTTGTCGAGGACACAGCACTGTCTTGAGTGTCCAATACAATCACCGTATCAATTATTACGCCTACAGCGTCTGCAGAAAAAGCAAAGATCCCTATCAGGGTCGATTTCAAAGAGTCAGATAAATTGTTAATCTTAGCAAAAGGTTCATTTTTAACCATTACTGATATTGCTTCGAATAATTTATTATTAATACCTTTCTGTGCGAGAGCAGCTTGTATATCTGTCAAGAAATCAGGTGAGTTGACAACCGCTGTTAACATCGTTTTGACATCTTTCAGAGTTTTAATATCTGTCATTTTAGCTGCTATAGCACTGCCCGCGCCCTTGAAAGAGAGCAATGTTTTAGCTTCTCGCCATGCAGCAACGCCTTGTAGCATTTGTGACGAAGAAAACCATGTATTTATTACAGCGCTTGCAAGATAAAGCGCTGCTTCCAACTTATCACCCCTGTTATATGCAATTGATGAAAGCGCAAGTGAAGGTCCTACCGCGAGCGCCCCAGCGACACCCGCAACAAAGGGCGCTGCAGCACCGCCTGTAGCTGCAGCAGCAGTCATCGTCGCAGCGCCGGACGCCAACCCCAGCGCAGAATTTAATTTCACAAGATTATCGATAAACTTATCACGTTCTCCTCTCGGAAGTGTATCAATAAATGCGCCGTACCCACGAGCCGGATCATTCTTCATTAGCTCTAAAAATGAAGGACCGGCGACTTGCTTTTCTTGCTGCTTAGCAACAAGGTCGGCATCTTGCAAAGATTTATTATTTGTGTCAACAGCGACGAAAAAATGTTGCGACTGATTAAAAGCTCTTGATTTATCAAGATCACTTTGATTCTTAATTTTTGCAATTGCAATATTGCGTCTCAAAGCCTCAGCTGATAAACCTGCCGCGCCCATCGCCCTTATGAAAGGTGTCCCGGGTGAAAAATAATCATCAGTCAAAAGACGTCCACCCAGCTTGGTGGCTGTGTCAAGCCCAAATGACCCATCAGCTTTCTCTGGTAGCCTTAGAATTATTTCATCATTATTTTTACCTGGATATGCTGCAGTAGCTGACACATCACCAAATAAAAGTTTGTTTTTGTACGTCAGCTTTAAAGGACCGATAGTAGACTCATAAAGTCTGTTTTGATTAATAATTTCTTCTCTAATGATCGATCTTAGATAGAGCGCTTTGTGCATATTTTCTCTATTAGTCACGACCTTGAATCTTGACATTTGATGTGATGACTCATACATTTTTCTTTCTCTTCTCAACCAGCTCTCTCATTGCTGCGTCAATAAGGGCGATGATCTCTTGTCTGGTCATTCTTAATCACACCTAATGTATTTAATTATTCTCGATCTAACAGTAAAGCATTCAATTCATCAATCATTTGTAGTTAACGACTAGAGTAGCATCAAAACCCATTGGGGTTGTGACAGTCTCGCCCTCAGCTGACATCCCAGAGATAATAGCGTCAGCAATCTCTTTGAGCGCAACCTTGTTCTTCAACTTTACTGATGACTGTGCCTTCCCAGCAGCAATGAAGCTCACTTCCATCACTGTCTGACCGTCAGGTGCCTCAGGTGACCATGATAAAATTTTGAGTGCTGTTATGTCATAAGTCACAGCAGGCAAGAAACGACTTGCGACAATTTTTACGCCCAAGCGCTTTGATACGCCAGATCGTCCGTCTTTTGTTGTAATTTTAATATTATTGCCCATCTTGGAATCAGTTGAGGCGGCAGTGGGAATATTAAAATTACTCAGAGGTGTCGGTGCTTCATTAAGCATTTCAAGCTCTTCACAAATGATCTGCCTCAAGTGTTTTTCGGTAATTCTCATATCAGTCTCTACAGATTACATATCTTCGACCTGTAGCAAGATCAAAAGACGCAAATTTTTCTCCGGAAGTTTTTTGACCAAACGACCCGGGAGAAAAATTTTACGGCCCAATGTTTAGCCGCCTGTCGGGTCGAACGCTAGAACTCAGCATCAAAACGATTGGGCGTAGCGGCGGCGAGATCAGACGCAAATTGATCCATGTCAAAACCGGGAGAATTCATCAAGGCTGACTTGACAATTCGAATCGCCTCATCGTCATCCTCAAGATCATTATCAATTCGGTA
>ENA-OSIY01001165-OSIY01001165.1-marine-metagenome-genome-assembly--contig:-NODE-1165-length-14308-cov-10.375940_pt1 | contig 14308 bp, 12 predicted proteins | sample MGYA00237884_ERZ534233 | MGnify/ENA primary metagenome ERZ534233 (study PRJEB26412, sample SAMN06343840) | marine metagenome | isolation source: estuarine water | place: USA: Columbia River Estuary... | reverse complement strand
TACTTTATATTATTTTTATCTTATGTTTTATATATCAATTAAGAAAAGTTTCCAGTTTTGATTTCTCCTGTGTTTAAGATTGTAGTTCTGTGAACAACAACTTCTAAACCTTTAACTGGTTCAACAAAAGTATCAATAATACCCATATTGTGGTCGATAACATCATCTGTGTTATTCGTTTGATCCATAATATTTTGGAAATCGTAAATACCTGTGTCAGCTTTTACAGATTGCATAAATGCGTCTGCTAAAGTTTTGATTTCTAATCTTGTTTGAGCTGTATTAAATTCAAATACGTAGTTTTTAAGGATGTTAGCCATACCGTCTTGGATATAGATTAATACCTCTCTTACGTGAGCTGAAGATAATGCAGATTTAACTGATTGTTGAGCTGTTTTATTACCTAAGATAGTTAATCCTGCGCCTCTTTGGAAGACGATTGGGTTAATACCGAATGGTTCTAAAATATCTCTGTCAGCTTTGTCAAACGCGTATTCTACACCTACTACATTAGCTCCTGATACAACACCTCTTCTAGGTCCTGCAACGATTGACCAAGGTAAAGCGTTGAAATATTTGTCAATAAAGTTATTAGATACGTAAGCTGCTGGTGGAACAATAGTGTCTTTACCATTTTCTCTTACTAATAAACCTGGTCCATAATAGAATGCGTAATTAGCTCCATCATTGATAGAAGGTAAAGCATATAATGAACTTGGATTTTTATCTAAGTTACCACCGTCTTTAATGTAAGCAACGTTAAATTCATTGTTGGCATTTTTGAACGATGGATCAGTTGATTTTTTGAAATCTGAAACAGTAGGCGCATTTAAGATAGCTGCTGCGTTTTGTCTTTCGTGTGCTAAGAATGCTAATTCTTTCTTGTTTAAGATAGAACCATCTTCGTAAGATGCGAAAGTATCTACAATATATCTAAAATCGATAACGTCTTTGTCAACCAAGGCTGCGAATAAACCAGTTCCTGTTAATTGAGATAAAACTCCAGAAATTGTTTTGTTAGCAACTGTTGCTTTTTCTAAAACTAAAGGTTTGTAAGAAACAGTAGCTTCTTCGAATGATGCGTTATAGAATCCTGACCATGTAGTTGCAACTGGTTGGCTACAAGTTACTGTCCATACATTTCCTGATCTTTGTACTCTTTGTACTTTAGCTAATCTATTAGTTGCTAATGCATCAACATAATGTCCTTTTTTAATAGGAAATGCATCTGCTTCAGCAGGAACTGCGAACGTCATTGTAAATGTAGATGCATTGTTTGCATAAACATCGCCGTCATAAGCAATAGCTTTAGGATTAACTGAATTGTCAATGACATACGACAATACTTCATAGTCTAAAGTTTCATCATAGATATGACCAACTAAATCAACTTTAGTTCCATTCTCATCAGTTACTAAATCTTCGTTAACTGCACAGAATAAACCTGTTCTTCTAGCTTCTTGGTTAATACCAGCTTCAATGTATAAGTTTCTTCCTTCTAAATCTTTAAAGTTTGGAATTAATGAACCTGTGTATTGTGCTAATAATGTAACTTGTCTTAAAGCAGAAAATTCATTTAATTTTCCTTTGATTAAACCGTTTGCATCAAAAAATGCACCGTAGATTGGATCTGTGTCCATATCTGTTGGGTTAAATTTACCTTTGAAAACGAATACATCTACCATGAAATCCGAAACTAAATCGAAATCATTTAAGAATGCAGGAACATTACCTTCACCATACCATTCTCTTGCAGAAATTTCAAAAGATGTAACATCTTGTGCTTTTCTTACGATAACTGTAATAGGTTCTTGTTTAATGTTAATAAAGTTTAAAACTCTATCTTTATCAAGGTTTCCAATAGTATCTAAAACTGCTTTATCTTCTGGGAACCAGAATTTATCAATGTTAAAATAACTAGCTAATTCGTTAGCTCCATCTAATGCTGAAATAGAATCAACAGAACCATTAGTTACTGGAGATTGGAAAGCAATAGTGTCATTTTCATCAATGTTTGCGATATTTAAAGCCAAAATTGGACCTCTACCTAAAGCAGCTAATGCTGATCTATGGAAGAACATACCTAATTTTTCTAAATTCGTGTCAATTGAACCGAAAATAGCATTAAATTCTTCAGCTGTTTGTACAAAAACTGGAGTGTTGTAAGGACCTTTTTTAGAATGTCCAACTACTAATCTGATTGTTTGAACGTTGTTAGTTGTTGTTTGAGACTTGTCAAATTCAAGTCTGTAAACACCAGAACTTTTAAAGTTCAATAATTGAGGACTAAGTGCCATAATTTTATAAGTATTTTTTTATCTTTAGACTATATATCAATGTAATATTTGCAATTTATTATTTTAAAAGGTCATAAATATCATATTGAAGATCTCCCTGTGAATCTGTGTCTTTAAACAGCGTTTGTTCCATGTAATCGTGTAAATTTTCGTCAATTGTGTCTAATAATTCTTCGACAAAATCTGCATAATCTGTAGTTCCATAGAATTCTGTGGCGTTAATGGCTGTCATAATAGCATCATCGTGGCCCATTTGAGCTCCATAGCTACCATTTTTTAAAGTTCCAAAAAGAGAAGCTTCATTAACAGTGTCTATATCGTTAATAAAAATTCTATTAGCTTCTATTAATTTTTTAAAGTTTTGACAAAAGACAGCTTTATTATCTGCTTTTAATCTTAAACCAGCTTTTAATGTTTTAGAATCGTGACGGTGTTTAAATCTTAAGACCATCTCATCTTCAAATTCATTTCTTTGAGGAAATACTGTTTGTAAATATTGTAACAAGATACTTCCGTATGTGTTAAATTCAATAACCATCTTAACGTTTTCTGGATTAAAGACTTCACACGCTAATGTATATAAAATCTTAGCAAAATCTTCAATAACGTGTTCATTTGATTTAAATATTGCAACTTGATTGATTCTAAAGAAGTCATACATTGCTCCAGGATTTGCAATTTTATCTATGTGCTTTTTGCTCATAGGTTCTACTTCAAAAACATTAATAATAGAATAGTCACCTCCGTTACCTTCTGCAATATCTACAGAAAATAACCAGCGTTTATCTTCTAAAACCGTCGTGTCTAAATCAAAATCCGGGTTCCACATTAAATAACCATTCGTATCGATGTGTATATTTTCAAAGTCTTCTAATTCGTGATGAATAAATTTCTTTGCCTTTTTTCTCATAGTTGCCATTGAGCCTGGCGATAATAATAGTGTGGATGATGAAACGAATTCATTTCCGTACTGTCTATTAAATGCATGATCAGAACCTAAGTTTTTAAGTTCTCTCTGATACCATGCATCATCTCTATCAGGGTGTTGCCACCAGTCAATTCTTAATGGTGTATATGCGTTGTCACCTTTTTCTGCAGCTGACCAAATTTCATAGAACTTATTAAATCCATTTGGCGTAGAAGTAATATTGATCCTTGAAATTTTAGAAGCTGATAAAGTAGGGTAAACGTTTTCATAGAATGAATCTACGATATTAGATTGAACGTGGGCAAACTCATCCAGATATAAGTTATGGATGGTAAAACCAATACCCGCTTTAGCTGTGGTAGCTTGACCAACTAAACGACAACCATTATCGGCTCTAACGTTCATTACGTCATATTTGATAATTCCAGGTTTCATATAAAATGGAACATGCTCGATTACAACTTTAGCTTTATCAATAATCTCTTTAGTTGAGTCTGCCTTATTGGCTAAAAGTAATGTGTTTTTATCGTAGTTGAAAATAATATACCACGCATTGAAAATAGAAGCCGTAACTGTTTTACCCATCTGTCGAGATGCCAATACGATATTAAATCTATTATCCTGTAAGTTACGTAACATAACTTTTTGATATTCTCTAAGTTTTACTTTTTGAATACCATCATCGGTCATTACTACCGCATATTTCTCAGCAAAATAAACAATGTCTTTGGCACACTTAGCAATTTCTTGTATCTCAGCATCGGTGTACTCAAATACAATGTTTCCTTTTTTAAGATGTTGTTTACCTTCATAAAAAGGTGAACTAACATTTGGCTTATAACCTTTATCTAATGCTAAGACATAGTCATTAACATTTTTTGTGGACCATACTAGTTTTGCAGTTTGAACATCAGCTGATTCACTAGGGATCCATTTATTATCGCTTACATTTTCTGCCATATTAATCTTCTGTTATTTCAGTATCTTCGATCTCGATTGTCTCTGCATCTTCTGTCATACCTTCACTTTGTCTAATAAGACGCATAAGATCTTTTGTACCTCTTTGTACGTTTCCGTTTTCTATAGAACCACCCGAAGCTTGAATTTCTGTTTTATCTACATTTTTTCTATACATTTCAATATCTCTAGCAATACGCTTAGTAGATTCTTCAGTTGCCATCAAATACATCGTCTGTGATTTAATAACGTCTAGCATAGATTTTTGTAATGTTGCTAAAACTTCAAACATTCTAGGTGCCATTTCACCGTCTTCTATAGTTTCTAATAAAATAGTAAGTGCTCTTTCGCCTGCTTGCAGTTGATAAACTAATGAGCTCATTGTCATTTCGTCCATTTTCTTTTTAGCCATGACATATTCATCTTTGGTGATGATGTCTTCGTCTAAATAGAATTTCATTAAAGCTGTTATAGTTTTTTCTGCTTGTTTATTAGCAGCACCTTTCATTTCAGTAAAACTAACATTAGGTCTAATTCTAGCAGGAGGTAAAACCGGGTCTTGATCTACAACATCTGTTATAGAATCATCGGTACCTATTAATTCGTCTAATTCTCTACGTATATCATCAGCCTGTTCGCTGATGCTTCTTTTCTTTTCTTCTGACATAATATTATATTATTTACTAGATATGTATCTAAAATTTATCTAGCGTTCTTGAATTTCTGGAAGCCAATAGAAGGAATAGCATTATCAATAATAAGAGCCAATTGATTATCTCTAACAACATATTGATTTAATACATTATGATGTTGTTCTAATTCTATTGGTTTTTCAAACATTCTAATATTAGTTATGTGTAATTTTGCGCCATTTAAATGATAATAAGTGTCAGAATTCCACATCATGGCATTATTTAATTCTTTAGTTTCATGGAAAGCTGGAATTAAATCATTGTTTTGTAATTGTGGAAGTCCTTCATTACTATTTGCATCTAATGCATATACATGAAGCGATAATTGTCTGTAAGTATTACTTGCATTTAAAATAAATGCATACCATTTATCTTTTGCAAAAATCATATTATGCGCATAAGTATAAGCAATGCCATTGATAATAACTGTAAATGCAAACGGACTTACCAATAATCTAAATCCATTAGACACTGCATAATCACCAAAAACAAAATAGTCTTCAGTATTATTTGCAGTTTCAAACTGTGGTGAAATCCATGCTGTTAAAGCAAAATCATCAGTTGCTTTTAAATTACTTTTCTTAACGTATTCCAAAGCAACATTTGTTTTATCAACTTGGGTTAGATCATAATAGTTTTTAGAAACTACAGTCCATCTATTTTTTAGATCATAGTCAACAATCTTAATGTCTTTGGATTGAAATTGTCTAATACCATCTCTATATGATGTAGAAACTGTTTGATATTGTTCTGGTTTTGTAACTTGATCTTGTACATCTTTAATTTCTGCTCCAAATACTTCATCAATGCCTGTAACTATCATGTCTGTTAATTCTGTGAATCCGTCCGTTTCAACTGCGCTAGACGTGCTGTATTTTGTTAATTTAAGTTTCCAATAAGATATAGCTGCATTAAAACGATCACCTAAAGAAACCGAGCTTACAGTGTACATCTTATTGATAATAGGAATAAACATATAGTCTTTATTTCTAGGTTGCTTACCATATCCAAATGCTTCTTCAAACTCTTTCTTAACAATGTGAATTTCAAATTCTTCAAAATCCATTCCAAACATATCGTATGAAATTGAAGACTCTTGTGGAAATTCATTATCTGGTACTAAAATTTTAATAGTTTGCTCATCTGCAACATGGAATAAAGAATATTCCATTAAAATAACGTCTTTAGATCTTTGATCTGGTTCAGTTCTAAAATATTTAACTTGGTGGCCAAATATGTCTGACACCATATTAGATAATTGTAAATAAACCTGTTGAGATTTACCTAAATTATATGGTTGAAATTGATTAGTATCATCGCAGTTAACTCTAATGTTAGCACATCCATTATATAAATAAGGATCTAAACAATCTGTGCAAAATTGAGGGCATGATTCTATGATACCGTTGTCTCTTTGCAGAGTATACGTTATTGATAATATGGTTAATGAGTTTGCCGGCAAAAGTGCAGCAACTTCACATTTTACATCTAAATATAATGGCTTTCTTGGATCAAACTGCAAATGTAATAGATCTCCAAAGTTTAAATCTTTTGTTAAAGGTCTAAATTCTGAATAAACTCCGCCGCCTTGATTTTGAGAAAATCTGTATTCGTAATCAAAATAAGAATATTGATTAGGTTCTTTATAGAAAACAACATTGGCCGCTGTGACAGGCGAAGGATCAACCAAAATCATGTGATTAGCATCAACGACTGAATCTATAGTTAGAATATTATTACCAACTATTATTTTATTGCCTGATTGAAAACCTAAAAAATTAGTTTGTGAACCATAGACATTAATAGAATCTAAATCTAAAGATATTCTACCGATAGTATTTAAATCAGAAAGTCCTACTAGAATATTCCAATCTAATACTTTTTCTACGTCAGTATATGGATCTTTAATAGAAGCTATTAAAAAATCACCGTATTCATTTGCTGTATATCCTTTAACCATTTGTATTATCTATTTTAATTTCATCTTGCGGTTTGTAAACTTCGCCCGCAATCCAAGAGGCAACAAATCCAGTTAATGATATGAAATAAACTGATAAATCAGAAAGATTTACTCCATTTAAAATACCTAAAACACCTGCAATTGCCCATAAGACAACTACAAAATAAATCATGATTTCTCTTCTAGAACTTGGGCCTGGTAGAACTAAACCAGTTTTTAAACTTGGTCTTTTAGTTTCTGCCCAAATATAAGTTGCAACGTAAGCTGTTAGGGAACCAAAATAAACTGCCATTTGTGTGAAGTCACCTTTTTTAAAGGCTCCTAAAATGCCAAATCCTATCCAAAATAATATGACAGTGTATACTAGACCCTCTCTTTTACCAAAATTTTGTAAAAAAGCAGGTCTATTAAATGCTGGTAATTTAAATTTTAAACTCATTAAACATTAGACTTTTTTCCTGAACTATATATTCAAGAAATAAATCTAATAGTCTGTAACTAACAAAACTTCTGGATTATCTCCTTCTAGCTTTTCTTCAACCGAGTCTAAAAATATAAGTACTGGTTCTACTTCAGCTGTGTGGTTAAGAGCTTGTTGTTCGATAAAGTTATCTAATTTTGTTAAAATGTAGTTTAACTTATGTCTTTTGTATGGTTTATTAGGCTCTAATATTTGTAAATCTGTCAAAATGCTATTGAAAACTTTAAGTTCGTCTTCATCAAACATTTCGAATAATTTGTAAGTAACGTGTAGAACTTTAAAAGAAAATGTAATTCTTGGACCGTTTACTTTATCGTCGATCATTCTAGAATAATTTTTACTTTTATCTAGAGTCAATTTGATCCACTTTAAACGTGACATTTCTTTAAGCATCGTATTAAAGAAATAGATCGAGTTAGCATCCTTGTGTAAGAATTCTGATCCAATTGATTTAAATTTATTCAATTCATTCGGATATGTGCTTTCAATGTACTTCTTTAAATCTTTAGGCGAAACTAAAATAGATTGATCGTTTACTTCAATGTAATTCAATTTATTCTTAGCTCCTGTCCAGATTTTAAAATCATAGTAGTTATATTTAAATAACATTACATCTATGATATCGGTTGCGTCTAAAACAGAGAAATTTGTCATTAATAAACTTTAATTGTTGTTTCTAATTTACGCAATTCTTTTTCTAATTCATCTGGTGAGAATTTCTTTAATTCATTATATTCTCTCTTACCAATCTCGTGAATCTTCATAAACAATTCTAAAGCGTCGTCGTTAGGTATGTATTCATCCTTTTTAGGTGCTGCTTTTTTGGTTTTTGTGTAAATCCACATTGGCACAGAAGTAAATCTCTGAGCAACTAAGCTCCAACTATCAATTACAGAAGCTCCATTGATACCATTCTTATTGAACATTTGTGCATTTGCTGGAAACTTAATAGCAAAAAAACGATTAATCATAAAGTGATGTCTTCGTTTTGTTTGCTCTTTTATGTTTGCGTAATCAGCTTTCTTTGTAAACATAATTTTTACAAAGTCAAATAATTTAGTATCGTCTAATTGCATATTGTTTTATTTAATCCATTCATTAAAGGCTAATTGGTGTGCTTCGACTGGATCTACACCATTAGCCATTTCTTTTTCTGCGAAGTCTATAACTTCCCACTTTAAGTTATATGCATTAGCTTCTAAAAGTATCAAGTCTATTTGTTCTTGATCTTCTTGTGAAATATGTGCCATGTTAAAACAATTCGTTTAGATTTTTAGTCAAAGGCTTTTCATCAGAGACATCTAAATCAGAAAACGCATCATAACTTTTAGGTGCATTTTCAGCTTTAGTTGCCATCCATTTATTACCTTCTAGAATTCTTTCCATCTGTGTCAATTTGCTAAGAGTAGGTTCTATGATAACATCTTTTTCTATAGCAGATTGCATTTGCTCTTGAATAGGTTCTGGAATAGTATTATGGTGCAATAACATAATATCTAAGTTTTGATTAAATCTTAATTTAATTTGAGACTTAGAAGAGTTATTTACTACTCTATATGTAATATCTACGATTTTATCAACTTGAGCATCACTAAACATGTGATCAATTACAAATGATTCTTCTTCTTTAAGATATTGATCTAAGATTTTATCAGCTTGTTTTTGTGTAATGCTATAAGTTCTACCGCCTTTAACCCAAGAAACCACAGATTTAATGTTATCTGATTTATCACCCATTAAAATCTTTTGAAAGATAAAATGATCGCAGTTAATTTCTTCTATTTCAATACCATTCTTTTTGATCCAATCCATGACGTCCATTCTCATTTTTTCTAAGAATGAAGTTTTACTAGCCAAATTAAAAAGTAAATCATCATCGTCTTCAGTTCTGTCGTCGATATCTGTGGCGATCATCTTATTAAAGCCTTCAAATACAATTAATTTCTTTTTGGTATTGTAGTACCACAAAGTGTAACCATCTGTTGCTTTAGAGTAATCTACTAATTGAATTAAATCTCTATCGCCTGTCCAAACAATACAGTTTTTACCATTGGCATTTAAATAAGTTGACCATGCAAATAAGATGTCATCGGCTTCTGCGCCTGGAATCTGCTCCACGATCACACCTTGTTTAGCCAAAACAGTTTTAAACTCTTCGTATATTTGATATACGCCGTCCCAACAAACTGTCTCATTCTGCACTCTGGTGCCTTTGTATTCAGCTTCTGGAAAAAGGTCTTTACGCCATGACTTAGAATCTATTGCCAAGACAATACGATCCACGAATGGTTGCATTTTTCTAATTTCAGATGCGAAATCTATTGCCAATTTTCTCATAAATTGACCTTTGCTTTTATCGTCTTCTAGTAACTTTCCACTAGAAGGCTTAGGCATAACGAAAAGCCTACTGTATATGAAGTAGTTTCCGTCAATTAGTAATGTGTGTTTGCCTAGTCTCATTTCTTCTTCGTTGTTATTGTAAATATAACTATTTTCCACGATATGGTAAAATATTTTTAGATGTTTTTTCTTATGATCTTACAATTTCTTGTAATTTGTAAACACACGATAACATGGTAATGATTGGATCAATAACATGCACTCTTTGTGCTTGATGTTCTGCTACAGAAATTATAATTTGTGGAATAGATTTTACATTGTTTGGCTTTTCTGTTTGAATGTATTCTACAAAATCAGATCCGAGTGATTGTAAAACATCATCTACTCTATTTGAGTATTCACTAACCAACAACTTATAATTCTTAACCGGGTCAGTTTCATTAAAGATTAGTTCAAATAGATCTTTGTAGACTGAATTAAATTTCTTAACGTCTTCTACTGTAATATTAGTAGTGCCGCTTGTTTTGTAACCTTGTAATTTATTTAAAGTGCTTCTTAAATCTGGAAAGTTTCTTTTAACAAATTCTACCAAAGCTGGTTTATCTATTGTCATTTCTTCTTTGCCGCAAATTTCATAAACACGTTTGATGTATTTTTTAGTCAATTCAGTCTCTTCTGATTTGTCAAAGTCAAAATTAATAACTTCAAAACGAGAAAGAATTGGATCTGGAATTTTATTCACATAATTACAAGTTGCGATAAATCTACAATTAGCTGCGAATTGTTCCATGGTTGCTCTAAGAGCTTTAAAGAATTGATCTGATACACCATCAACCTCATCTAATAAAACTACTTTAAATTTACCTTGATCATCTAAGACTGACATGGTTGAACAAAAATCGGTGATTCTGGTTCTAATAACTTCTACTGATGTATCTGTTGAAGCATTAATATAAATATATGGCAAACCAAACTGATTAACAATAGCCTTGGCTGTTGATGTTTTGCCTGTGCCAGGACTTCCAGCTAAAAGCATATTTTGGGTTAAACCATCTTTAAACTTATTCATTACCCTTTCTGGTAAAATCAAGTCCTCTAAATTCTTGGGTCTGTATTTTTCTGTAAATAATGCTCGAATCATATCTTTATGTTTATGCATATTATATTAAGTATGATAAATAAGTTTCAGTATGTCAGCTAAAAAGAAACACCCTAAGATAGAAAGAACTAATGGACCTTATCCAACTAATAGATTTGGTATCAGGTTTACTACATTGTCAAAATCTCAAAAGAGATTGTTGATAGAAAATCCGCTGCTTAAAGAAAGGTGTCAATCTGATGCATTTGCACTGATATTATTTGAACAAAACTCATATTCTGTTAGCAGACTAAGTTCTACTAATAAATTGTTCTATGATTGGTCCACTGGTGAAATTATACAAAAGGAAGATCTTATAGAAAATTACAATACAATTGACTGGGCTTGTGCCTTGTCTGGTAATCCAATCAAAGCTAAAATGGGTGATTTTTCATTGGAAAACTTTGTACATCCTGATTATCATGATGCTTTAAAAGCTCCGATGGTAGATTCAAGAATTTTAAAGTCTTCTGTTGAGTTTCGCAAGAAATGCAAAGAACTCTTGCTGAATCAACAACAAGAGTTCTTTAGATTAGTTAAGAAGGGTAAAAAATCTTAACCCATTAATAATTTAAATTTATCAGATACGCTTAAAAATCTTGATTCATTAATCATGTATTCTTTTTCAAGCTTTGAAATTTCCATTTCAAATAATCTACCTAATTCAGTGCCTTCTAATTGCCAGTTTTCTTTAGCTGCAATTTGATCTTTTAAATCTTTTAGTTTTTGTAATTTATCAGATGAAGATACCTTGTCTAATTGTTTCTTTTGTGCTTCAACACCTTTTTGTATCATAGCAATTTTATCATCGTCTTCTTTAGATCTCTTTTCTTTGTTTTTAAGCTCTTCGATAGCGCCTTCTAATTCTTCAATTTTATCTTTGATCTTTTTAGCTTCTGGATTATTTTGAACCTTTTCAGTTTCTTTTTTAATCATATCTTCCACTCTGTCTAATTTACCGTCTTTGGTATTCTTAGTGGTTTCTTTTTCAGCATTTTTAGTGTCATCTTCTTTGTTAGCCGCTCTTTCCTGTCTTTTCTTTTCGTCGTCTTCTTCTTTTTGTTTTTTAAGAGCTTTTACAGCATCAGAATCGCCGCCACCGTCATCAGAAGTAGGTTCTTCTTCAGTTTCTGGTTCTTCTTCATCATCTGCGTTTGGATTTTTAATTTTATCTAAAGCTGCTTTAACATCTTCATCTTCAGCCGCTACTTCTTTTGCTTTTGCAGCATTTTCTTCAGCTTCTTTATTAATATCTGCTGTTCTTTTAGCTTGTCTTTGATTAATAGCATCAAGACTTTCTTTAAGTTCTTTTAAAGCTTCATCTGATAAAGTCTCGCTAAAGAATTTCAATCTTGCTTCTGCAACCTCTTGCGCTACACCATCTTTTGCAGATGCAATTAAAGTATGTACTTTTTTGGAACCGAATCCTGTGATTTTTTCTTCAGCGTATTTAGCGTCTAATGTACTTTCGTATGTGGTTATTGATGTGTCTAAAACATCTCTTTTCTTTATAATAGCTTGTATTTGTGCTTCTATTTTTTCAGCCATTTTATCTCTGGCATCATTTTCATCGCTAGAGGTTGTTTTATTAGCCGCGGCTGCATTTTTCTTAGCTTCAGCTTCTTTGGCTTTTAAAGCTTTTTCTTTATCGGCTATAGCTGTTTGTCTAGCTTGAGCGTTTGGACCTGCTTGTGGTTTCTGAGCTGGTTTCTGAGCTGGTTTTTTAGCAGCTGGATTAGCTTCATCGATAATAGATTCGTTAGCTGCTTCAATATCATCTTTCTTTTCTTCTAATTGATGTTGAATAGCTTCTAATTTAACTTCTTGTAATTTAAGTTGCTTAAGTTTAGCATAATCTCCCATGACCATTTTACCAATAGCACCGTTTCTTTTAGTATCTTTTACAGCTTTAACACTTAATCCTAAAGCTCCTATAATACCAGCTATACCTAATCCAACTAGTTGAAAAACAGGATCGCCAAATAAAGAACCGAAATTATCTTTTGTATCGTCCCATGCGCCTTCTAATACAAGAGACTCGTCTAAAATTTCAATATTGAAATCTTCTTTAACTTGAGCTGATAATTGATCTAATTGTGTCATGATAGAATCAACATCGCTTATTATGTCTTCTCTGCTAGGAACATTTGCAATAGCATCTGTTTTTGGTTTAACATCGACTGTGGTCGTTGGTGAAACTGTAGTTGTTGCAGTTTCGCTTAACATTTTACTATACCAATTCTCGAAATTCATATTCATAGTATTATTTTTATATACATTATATATCTTTTAAAATTTGAGCAAAAAAAGGCTTCCAATTTGGAAGCCTTTTAATTATGTACTAAAATCTTTTAGTTAATCAGAGATTATGCTAAAGAGATCAAGTTAGACCAAGTGTGAGCAGCGCCAGCAACTTGACCGATTGTGAATTTCACGTATTGTGTTTCTGGGTGGAAACCTGCTTCAACTAATGCGAATCTAGATTTAACAGCAATTTTTGGTGCCATTGTAGCTTCTGCGATAGTTTGAACTGATTCAGCCATTAAGTAAGGCATGAATACTAAACCAGGACCGTTACCGTCACCTTTTCTACCAACTAATACGTCAAAGTTATTCCACTTCCATTTAGGGTTAGTGTAAACTTGAACACCTGCTACAGAACCTACTGGGTAGATTGCACCTGCAGCTTGAGATACTGTATTAGCGAATGGGTTTGGAACGTAACCAGCAACTGATTGTAATGCTGTAGCAACTTGTGGTCCTACAACCGCGAAGTTACCTGCACCTCTTCTACCTCTGTTAGCAATTAAGTTAGCAGCAGCTAAGATACCAGTTAAGATTTTTCTGTGCTCAGAACCTTCAGTTTTACCACCTTGGAAATCAGAAGCAGCATATAAGTTTACGTTCAATGAAGTTGCAGAAATTTCACCAGCAGCAGTAGCTTTAGAGATGTTAGACACACCTAAAGTAGCGATGTTATTGATGATTAAATCATTAATAGTTTGAGTTAATTCGTTAACTAAAACAGCTTCAACTTGAGCAACAGCATCAACACCGAATTGTTTTAAATCTTGAACTTGCTCTCTAGTTACAGCAGCAGCTACTTGAATAGTTTTAGCTTCAACAGCTTTACTGAATAAAGAAAGACCCATTAATTTCTCATTAGTTCTTTCACCTTCTTCTCTTGTGTAAGCGTTTTCAGAATCTTTAGCAGTGAAACCTGGTAAGTGATCTTCTAATGCTTTAACTAATTCTACTGAACCAACTGTTGCACCAGCAGCTTCTAAATCTGCAGCAACTGTATCGTTAGCAGCATCAATAGTACCTACTTTATAGATAGATTTACCATCAATTCTTGATTTACCAGCATACTCGTATGCACCGTTATCACCTGCAGATGCAGCGATATCACCAGCAACACCAGCAGCTTTAACGTAAGTTGGAGCTACACCGTTGTCTAATCTACCACCTTCGTAAACGAAGTCTAAGTAAGATAATAATCCCATTGGACCTGC
>ENA-OSIY01001164-OSIY01001164.1-marine-metagenome-genome-assembly--contig:-NODE-1164-length-14309-cov-16.939221_pt1 | contig 14309 bp, 14 predicted proteins | sample MGYA00237884_ERZ534233 | MGnify/ENA primary metagenome ERZ534233 (study PRJEB26412, sample SAMN06343840) | marine metagenome | isolation source: estuarine water | place: USA: Columbia River Estuary... | reverse complement strand
AAGCACTCTTTGTTCGCCCCAAAATATAAAAGCCAGCACAAGGCTGACTTTTTAAAATTTGGTGCACCCGGAGAGATGACAGCACAGCCATGGGGCTTTGACCCACAAAAAAAATGACTGTTTGCCCTGCGGGTCGCCTGCGGCGATTTCTCGCACGGCTCGAATCGAACTCGCCCGTTCGAAGCACTCTTTGTTCGCCCCAAAATATAAAAGCCAGCACAAGGCTGACTTTTTAAAATTTGGTGCACCCGGAGAGATTCGAACTCCCGACCAAGTGGTTCGAAGCCACCTACTCTATCCAGCTGAGCTACGGGTGCATAGCAAGATTGTTGAGAGAATCGCAGTCTACCTGCTTTGTATGAAAACGTCCAAAAATTTCATACAAACATCAGAAATATTTCTCACAGTGCTATCGTCTAACTTATTGATAAATAAAAACAATCACGGGTGGGCATTCGTACAAGGCGCAAGCAACCCCCGGCTGCTTAGCCCAAGTGCCTAGCCCCTGCCATTCACGCTTTTTCATCCAAGTCGTCAGCGCCGTCTGACCTGTCCATTGGCTCAATCAGATCCATTTCTAAACTGGCTTTTTCAACCAATTCCTGCGGCAATTCACCCTGTATTGCAGCCGAAAAACGCTTAAAGTCTTCCGCCTGTTTCACCAAGTTGCCCTTGCCTGATACCAATTGATTCTCAGCCTTCTGGTACTCGTCTGACGCCTTTTCTAACGCCTTTTTAATGCCTTGGAAGCTGCCTAAAAAGGTCCGAAGTTTGCGGTAGATACCGTCAACCCGCTTGACCAACTCTGCAGATTGTTGGCTTTGGTTTTCAAACCGCCAGAGCTGCCGCACGATGTTGAGGCTGGTTAATAAAGTAGTAGGAGTCGCCACCAAAACGTTTTTCTCAATGGCTTTTTGAAACAGGGATTCATCCGCCTTGAGCGCATCGACAAACGCCGATTCAATGGGGACAAACATAAAGACCATTTCGGGCGAGTTAATGCCTTGGGCTCTAAAGTAATCACGGTCTGACAATTCGGTGATACGCGCACTAAACGCCTGAACATGCTCTTTTAATGCGGCAGTGCGCTCTAAGTCATTTTCGGCATTCACATAACGGGTGTAGGCATTAAGGGATACCTTGGCATCGATGATCAAGTGCTTGTCTTGGGGCAAAAACACCACCACGTCTGGCCGTTGGCGATCGCCTTCACTGCCTTTGACCGTCACCTCACGTTGATAATCAACATCGATGCGCAGCCCTGAACGCTCCAGTACATTTTCGAGCACCAATTCGCCCCAGTTGCCCTGCATTTTCTTTTGACCTTTTAACGCGACGGCTAACTCATGGGCTTCTTGGGTGATCTTCTGATTCAGTTCGCGTAACTGGCCCATTTCAGCTTTGAGCTCTGCCTGCTGTTGGGTGTCTTTGTGGTGAATATCTTCAACTTTGGCGCGAAATTGATCAATTTGGGTCTTAAACGGCCCCAACATCGCATCCATAGACAACTTATTGGTTTCGGTAAAGCGCTGCGATTTCTGCTCCAATATGTCCTGGGCCAGATTCTGAAATTCGGTCTTAAGCTGTTTGCGACTTTCTTCGACGTGCAATGCCTGTTCAGTCAAATAGGCTTCTTTTTCTTTCATCACCACCGTCAGTTCAGACAGCTTGATGGCCAGTTGGTTTCTGTCATCCTGCATCTGCTGAAACTGGGTCTCTTTCTGAATACGGTCGGTGTCAGACGTCTGCAGTCGCTGGGTCATCTGTTCGAGTTGTACCTGCAGACCACGCTTTTCAGCCTCGAGCCGCACGATGTCTTGTTGCTTTAATTGCAGAGACTCTTCTTGTGCCGATTCGATTTGTTGCGCCCGAAGGAGTTGCGTTGACCGCTCGTCTAAACGCACGCGGTCTTGTTCATGCTCGGATCGCATGTGCTGAATCTGCTGTTCCGCAGCCTTAAACTGAGACAACACCCTATGCCGACTCATCAACACCAATAGGATGACGAGCAGCGCAGCGCCACCGCCAAAATACAACCAATTTGTTAACTCTTGATACCACATGGACGCGTTCCTTGTTCTATTGCCAATAGCATACCAGTACACTGTTAATCCATACAGACTTCAATTGGACTTCCCCTACAAATGCCGCCAGAATAGCCCCCTATTTTTTGACCCAACACAGCGGTCCTTTATGGATTATCTTTGGGTACTTAGGCTTTGGAGCACAGATGAATTTAATTGGCAGGTTTTTCTTGGCGTTCTTTTATGCGCTTTTTTACAAACGCGCACCGTCGCTTCTGGCCACCACCACCCGCAGATTTCGGGTATGGCCCCATGACATCGATCTTAATATCCACCTGACTGCTGCGCGCTACCTGTCCTTTGGGGATTTGGCACGCATGGGTTGGATGGTTGATAACCGCATTCTGTGGAAATTTTTCTCACGGGGTTATCAAAGTGTGATTAACGCTCAGGAGATCACCTATATTCGAGAGTTCACGCCCTTTTCAACCGTGCGTATTGAACTGCAGTTGGTCAGTTGGGATGACAAGTATTCCTATTATGAACAAAGGTATTATGGTGGTGACAGGCTATTCGCCATTGGTCATGCGCGCAGTGCGATGCTGAAGGCCCGCAAAGTCGTTACGCCACAGTCGGTGTTCGATGCGCTGAACATGAACGTCCAGTCGCCTGTTGAATCGGAGATTATCGCTGACTGGAAAGAAACCTTGGCCGCCAAGAAACGGCAGTTTTCATAAACCATTAGGATTTTTACTATGCGGATTGTGTCGTTAACCTGTTCAAACACCGAGATCGTCTGCGCGCTAGGTTGTGAAGACTACTTGGTGGGTGTCGACGACCACAGCGATTTTCCAGAAGATGTGGTGGCGCGCTGTGCCAGGGTCGGCCCCGATTTAACGGTAGACATTGACGCAATCGCTGCGCTCAAACCCGATATGGTATTGGCATCATTAACCGTGCCTGGCCATGAACACAATATTGCGGCGTTACAGGCTGCGGGCTTACCCTATGTGGTCACTGAACCCAAGTCACTAACCGATATTGAACAAGACATCCTCACCATTGGTGCCTGCTTGGGCGTCTCCGATCGCGCCAATCATTTGGTACAGCAATTGAAGCCCCAGTTGGCGCCAACTGTCCGACCTTCAACCGATTTCAAACCGCGCATACTGATTCAATGGTGGCCCAAGCCTGTCATAGCACCCGGCAATAACAGTTGGGCGCATGATCTAATAGAAGCTGCCGGTGGCATCAATGCGCTCGGACATGACGACTGTGAAAGTCGGCCAATGACAGATGAGGAAGTGGCTGCGCTCAATCCCGATGTGATTGTGATTGCTTGGTGCGGGGTCAAACTAGAAAAGTATCGGCCAGATGTGGTTTATCGAAATCCAGTATTTTCAACGGTAACGGCCATCCAAAAACAACAGGTCTTTTGTATTTCAGAAGCCTTTTTGGGTCGGCCATCACCCCGATTGGTCTCGGGACTTGAGCAACTCAAAGCCATCGTGCAACAGATATAACCACTGAATCTGAAATCCGCCACACTCCGGCTAATATTACTAGTGCTAATGAATGCAGCTCTGGATTTGGATCTGGCGGTCATATTGCGCAGCTTATCCACGTACAGACACAAAGCGATGATGCTTAAAGCAACTTCCAGAGCCATTTTATAAATGCAGTTGTAGTATCATATGAGTACTTGTATCTACTTTATCCACCCAACAATAATCGACTGCGACTTCCAAGCGTCCTTTTGAGAATGACTACCAAACCGATCGTCAAGCTGAACACCAGCGCAATATGGACGATCGAAGCCATCATAGCATTGCCTGTGTGACCAACGAGGGCTTCTACAAGGCCAATTTTATAAAACACAAAAATAAAATAACCATGGAGAAAATATATAGGAAACGAGATGTGAGCGAGCCAGACCAACCTAGGCATTTCGAGTCTCTCAAACCAATCAGACAATACAATAGCCGTGACAATAAATGCGGTTTTTTGCACCAACATAAAGTCAATGCCAATGAACATAAATGGTGGCTTTGCATAGCTACCATAAATGAGATCCACATAGGAATGGTAGTATAGGGAAGCTAGGCCAAGCAGTGCAAAAATCCACCAATATTTTGCCCACCTTACCATCGCGTTTTTATGGAGGGCTGCAAAAATCCCAAGCCAGAATATAGGAAGAAAATACACAAAGTTATGGAGTGTATTAACCATGCCTATGGAACGGTGGAGTAGCAGCGACACTATGAAGGTCACGGACAATAACAACAGTTGTATTGCAGTCTTTTGCACCGAAAACCAGAGGTGCACCGGTGTCAGCATAAAGATGACCGTGATGAATGGAATAAACCAGTAGGCAATCATATGCCGGCCCGTTATAAACGCCAGTAACGTGCCGTCAAAGCGCCCCACGTCACCAAGCAACGGTGGTATCTGGTTCCAGATAAGCATGTAAAAAAGTACTGGCGTTGAGCAAACCAGATAGGGCACGATCAGATTTCGATACTTCCTGACTAGGAAGGTTTGATAAGAATAGTTTGCATTCATTAGCCACTGAAACAAAAATCCACTAATGAATACAAAATAAGCAGCAGAGCCTGAAATGAAGTTGTAAATGACCGTATAATCGTATTTGAAGTCCCCAATCATGCTATGCCCCAACACAATGAGTACAATCGACATACCGCGAAAGTAATCCATGGACTTAAGGTGCATCAGACAAACCTCAACGCATTAGGCCGGACACTTTAGCCATGGAAAACCTCAATCAAAATTGACATTCACGCAAGCTCGAGGCTATGCCACATTGTCGTGAATATCGCCATAATCAGAATTGATTCAGCATTTCATTCTAGAATGGCACTTTCTTGCTCAGGTACGCACGCACCCTCTGTGTCACCATGCGCGATATGCATTTCGGCTGCTTTAAATTGAGAGAACGATAAGGTCAACTTACCACGGTGGCAAACAAGGTGAGGCAAACCTGTGCCGTTATCGACTACTAACGCCTGCACTTCCTCTGCGTTTGATATTGTGGCAAGGGATGCCAACGAAATGCCAGATATTAAGGCAATGGCGAATCCTGTTCGTTTAATCATTTAGGTATGCTCCAGCTATTTATTATTATTTTGATTTAAATCATACCAATTAAATCTACCAATTAAATTGAAGTAGCTCTCATTTTAAATCAATTATTGGGCCTAGAAACAATCTAAGTGGCCGTTTTTCGGCCTTCAACAGCTCAGGCAGATTGTTGATCGTTTACAGCCCGCGCCGCGTTAAACCGTACCGGCTTCTTCGATGTCGAGCACTTCAGATTCTGCCTCACCATCAGCCATCCAATTGCGAAGATGGGCATCCTGCAACGCCATGTCACAGTAGGCACGGGTCGCTTTGTGTAAGGGCAGGTTATAGCCCTGAAACCGCACCACCACCGGCGCATAGAACGCATCAGCGATTGAAAAGCGCCCGAATAACCAAGAACCCTGTCCATCATGATAGGCAGCGCATTGTTGCCACAAGGTCTCAATTCGTTGAATGTCTGAAAGCGCTGCCGCACTGATCTCAATCTGGCGTCCATGCGCCGCACAGTTCATAGGCAGTTCTGATCGCAACGCCGTAAAGCCAGAATGCATTTCAGCCACCATAGAACGTGCAAAGGCCCGTGCAACTGGATCTTCTGGCCAGAGTTCAGGATGGGATTCAGCCACGGATTCGGCAATGGCCAAACTATCCCAAATGGCATGACCGTCAACAATATACACGGGAACCCGAGCGGCACCCGAGTATTGACGCACCTGGTCTTTAAATTCAGGCGTATCCAGTGGAATGCGTATTTCGTCAAAATCGATGCCGCTGTGTTTCAGCAGCAACCAGGGTCGCAATGACCAAGAGGAATACTTTTTATTGCCTATTACCAACGTCGGTTTGCTCATAGTCTCATCCTCGTGCCATACCCATGGGTTGATAGCAGATCAGTTTATGACAACCGTGATTTAAAGTCTTCATAGCCAAAAGTTTTGACTACCCGCAACGCATCGGTTTTTGAATTCCACACCGCCAAGGAAGGCAGCCGCGCACCATTAAAGGTGGTGGTTTTCACCATGGTATAGTGCGCCATATCTTCAAACACCAGTCGCTGACCCACCTTCAAAGGCTCTGCAAAGCTATAATCGCCTAATACATCACCTGCCAAGCAGGTTAGTCCGCCCAGTCGGTAGGTGTAGGGCAGAATTTCAGGTTCATCCGCCCAAGTGATATCAGCGCGATAGGGCATTTCTAACAGATCGGGCATGTGACAGGTTGCTGAGGTGTCTAGCAGTGCTTGTGGTAATTGGTTATGGGTAATGTCCAATACTTCACTGCTCAAAATGCCAGTGCCAATGGCCACGGCTTCACCTGGCTCTAAATACACCTGAACCTGATATTTTTCAGAAAAACTTTTAATGCGATCAACCAACTGCACACGGTCATAGGTCGGATGGGTAATGTGATGCCCGCCCCCAAAGTTTACCCATGTCATACGTTGCAATAGATGACCAAATTTGTGTTCAATGACGGCCAGTGTACGATCCAATGGCGCGAAGGTTTGTTGGCACAGGGTATGGAAATGCAGACCACTGATACCATCCAATACCGATTCGTCCAACTCAGACAAAGGAATGCCTAGTCGTGAACCCGGTGCACAGGGATCATAAATCGGCACAGCACCTTCAGAGTGCTCAGGATTGATTCTCAATCCAAATGACAGCTCAGGCCGCTCGGCTTTGGCAGCCAAAATCTGTGGTTGGAAACGGGTCCATTGGCTGCAGCTATTGAAAACCACATGATCGGCAATTTTGAGTATGTCGATCAAGTCAGATTCGGAATAGGCTGCAGAAAAGACATGCACTTCCCCGCCGTAATACTCCTTACCTAGCATGGCTTCATGCAGACCACTGGCGCAGGTGCCACTGAGGTACTGGCCCGTTAGTGGTCCCAAATCCCACATGGAGAAGGCCTTTAATGCCGCCAACACCTTAGCACCACTTTCATCCGCAACCGATTTCAAGATAGCGAGATTGCGTTCGATGGCTACTTCATCCACCACAAAACAAGGCGATGGCAGACGCTGTAGATCAAGACGGGTAAAGTTGGTGAACATCATGGCCTTTCCTTAGGATGCGTCGGTTAAAGAAAATTGGTCTAGCTCAACCACTTTCCACGGCAAACCGTGCACATTCATTGCAGCCATGAACGGATCTGGATCAAATTGTTCGATGTTCCACACACCAGGTCGAATCCAATCACCCTGCACCATATTCATAGCGCCAATCATAGCGGGCACGCCCGTGGTATAGGAAATTGCCTGAGAACCGACTTCTTTGTAACAATCCTGGTGGTCTGCAATGTTGTAGAGGTAATGGATTTTTTCTTTGCCATCCTTAATGCCCTTAACCACGACGCCGATGCACGTTTTCCCCTTTGTGCGGGGACCCAGCGTTGAAGGGTCAGGTAAAAGACGTGCCAGTAACTGAATCGGAACAATTTCTTGGCCGTTAAAATCAATCGGCTCAATACCTGTCATTCCCACGTTACCCAAAACCTCGAGATGCTTCAGATAGTTTTCTGAAAAGCTCATCCAGAACTGTGCGCGCTTTAGGGTCGGGTAATGCTTGCTCAATGACTCAAGCTCTTCGTGGTACATGCGGTAAATGCTATAGGTTCCTACTTCTTCAGGGCAGGTAAAACGGGCTTTTTTAGACATGGCGTCAGTGGTAACAAATCCACCATTTTCCCAATGACGGCACTCCGCGGTGACTTCACGAATGTTAATTTCAGGATTGAAATTGGTCGCAAAGGCATACCCATGATCGCCACCATTCACATCAATAATGTCGAGTTCGTGGATTTCGTCAAAGTAGTGCTTCGCCAAGTAAGCCGTAAAGACATTGGTTGCGCCGGGATCAAATCCACTGCCCAACAAAGCCGTCAAGCCTGCTTCTTTAAAACGCTCGTGGTAAGCCCACTGCCAATGGTACTCAAACTTGGCGGTGTCTAAAGGCTCATAATTGGCGGTATCCAAATAGTTGACGCCGACTTCAAGACAGGCATCCATAATGGTGAGGTCTTGGTAGGGCAATGCCACATTAATAACCAATACCGGCTTTTCTTTACGGAGTAACGCAACCAACTCAGGGACGTTATCGGCATCTACCTGTGCGGTCGTAATAGGACGAGGCAACTGCTTTGCGATCGCCTTACATTTAGATTCTGTTCTGCTGGCCAATACAATTTCTGTAAACACATCAGGTAGCTGGGCACATTTGTGCGCAACAACGCCACCAACACCACCTGCTCCAATAATCATTACTTTTGACATACCACCGCTCCATATCAATTATGGGACCGACGATTACTGCCAAACAACGCGCTTACTATGCCCCTTTGGTCGGCAATGCATAGCTCATTGGTGGTGTTCGTCGCGTCCATGGCCATAACACGCTGTCTGTATCATCAGATCAAACGGTCATGTTTGTTTAAAAATCATACAATTTCTTGGAAGTAAAAAAAGAAGCAATCTTAGGACGCACCAACGAAAACACAAGTAATCACCCGTTTAAAATAACGGGGTATTTCAGGCTTAACGTCAAGCTAGGACAACATGACAACTGGCCGACTGCAAATGTCACAAAAGACAGCAAGGGCTCTGGGAAAATCCCTAAAACGACAGTCGCAATCATCAATGTGCCGACCACCATTGTAGTACCAATGGACACAGAAAATGCCGTATCTTCTGTCGCCTGTTCATTTGGTTGAATCACCATAATCATCAATCTGGGATAATTGTAGTGGCCCATAGCACTGCCAACCACCATGACACCCAGCAACCACCATAGTTGGAAGTTCACGCCTGCCGCCATCACCAAAACCTTACCGATAACCCCGAGTGCCAATGGCATGTCTGCCATCGACAACAATGCAACAATAAAGAACAGCGCCCACAGTGGGCGGCACCACAGCAGGCCTTTCAGATCAGATACAGACGCCACCTATCGCCTGCATTAGGCATGATTCATAGGTTGGTGGTTTCCATTTAAAGATCGTTTCTATTGTTATCGGCACTGCAAGGAATTCCGCTGCGCTTTCTCACGCTTGTTATACGAATCTTTCAAATAAACTATTGCTGCATCCAAAATAATCGCAAGGGCTATCAAATTGCAGGGATAAAATATGTGCTGAATCAATCTTATGGCTTGACGCTTAATCGACCAAATAGTATTTCTATGTCATGCCTATACGTGATGTGTGACTGCGGACTACAGCAAGGCACCCGCTCAGGGATGCCAAATATAGAGGTACTAGGGTCCTAAAGCCGTGCCCATTTTCATACCAGGAGCTGACCGAGATGGCGGTTGATAAGGGTCGATAAGTCACACGTCATCTAGAGCAAGTTGTGTTATTGCACAGCCGTTTTGTGTGCACTTTCTTCATTTTTTATTGCAACATTGTTGTCAACATAAGGGTGACCTAAATATGCAAAATCGAGTAGATGCCGATAAGTATTTATCGAAAAATCCACTTACATTTTTCGAAAACACCGATCTTTTTGATGCAATCCACCAACTCCTTGAAAGAAAAGTTTCCGGCGCAACCGTTATTAACGACCGCAATGAAATTATTGGTGTCGTTTCTGAATTGGATTGTTTAAAAGCGATTCTTGATCAGGTCTATCACGGACAAGCCACTGGTCTTGTGGGCGATATCATGACCCGTGACGTACAGAAAATCTCAAACATTATGGAACTCGATATCCTTGCGATTGCCCAGAAGATGATTACTGAAAATCACCGCCGGTTTCCTGTCGAAGTGGATGGCAAGTTCGTTGGTCAGGTCAGTACGCGCAGTATTCTTCAGGCGGCAAAAGACTTTGTCAGAGAGCACGACCGAAAGGAAGATTCTCGGTTCGAATGAGTGCCTCCCTGACGATATAGGCCACAAGATATGGCGCCAGTATGGACGTCATATCTTTCTATTTTCTTATGCCTCACAAAAAGATACTCTCTGACAACTAGCAGACCAAGGCCAACTTCCAACAGACCAAAAATGGGTTCATCATTTCCTGCTAAAAAAATAAACGACTGATCTCGCATATAATATTGGTACGCAGGGGCCGCCATAGCTACCCTAAGGAATCATTGGATAAACAACATAGAGAAAAAATGACATGACAGAACATATTGGCGCTCAACTGGCACTTATTTTGGCCCTAGGCGTTGGATCACAATGGCTGGCATGGCGCATGAAATTGCCCGCTATTTTATTTCTGTTGTTAACGGGTATTGCGGTAGGGCCGGTATTAGGTCTCATTAACCCCGATACCTTGATGGGCGACCTGCTATTTCCCGGGGTTTCACTCGGCGTTGCCATCATCCTGTTTGAAGGGGCTCTAACCCTAAAAATGCCAGAGATCAGTGGCCACGGCAAAGTGGTTACCAGGCTCATATCTGCAGGCGCGATCATCACATGGCTATTGGCAGGTGCCACTGCGCATTATTTGTTCGATTTAAGTTGGGAAATTTCCCTACTATTTGGCGGACTTGTCTCAGTCACAGGCCCAACGGTTATCGTCCCTATTTTGCGCACGGTTAAGCCGCGCGCTTCGATTGCCGGCATCTTAAGGTGGGAAGGCATCCTCATTGACCCGATTGGCGCATTGCTGGTGGTCTTGGTATTCGAATATGTCATTTCTGGACGTCAGCAAGGCCATACGCTTTTCATCTTTGGGGAAGTGGTTGCGGTTGGTGTCGCACTGGGTGTTGCCGGTGCCTATGCCATGGCTGCGGTGTTACGACGCCACTTGTTACCGGAATACCTCCACAATGTCGGCGCATTGGCTTGGGTGCTGGGCATTTATGCCTGCTCAAACGTAATCGCCGAAGAATCAGGGCTTTTGGCCGTGACGCTGATGGGCATGATACTAGCCAACCTAAAAGACCTCGAACTTGAGGATATTTTGGATTTCAAAGAAACCCTCACCCTATTATTTATTTCCGTGCTGTTTATTATCCTAGCCGCCAGACTCGAACCCTCTCAGATTATCGATCTGGGTGGTGGTGCGGTATTGCTATTGATCGCTTTGGTGGCGATACGGGCCCTATCGGTCGCCGTGGCCACTTGGGGTACCAAACTCAATTGGCGTGAACGCGCACTCATCGTTTGGATTGCACCCAGAGGCATTGTAGCCGCTGCGATCTCAGCACTTTTCGCCGCTAAACTCAGCGACCTAGGCATTCCTGGCGCCGAACAATTGGTACCTCTGACCTTTATGGTGATCATCGTCACCGTGTTGGTACAAAGTCTTACCGCACGTCCCTTGGCGCTCGCACTGGGTGTTTGTGACCCTGAAGCGCGAGGGGTCATGATCTTTGGTGGCCAACAGGTCGGGCTTGCGATTGGCAAGGCCTTACACGAACAGGGTTTCCCCGTTTTGATGGCCGACACCAATTGGGAACAAATCAGTGCCGCTCGGATGGCCGGATTACCGACCTACTATGGCAACGTGGTTTCTGAGCATGCTGACCGCCACCTTGATCTGATCGGTATTGGCCGTTTATTCGCCATGTCGCGCCGACCAGCACTCAACGCTTTGGCAGCGCTAAGGTACCGACGAGAGTTGGGCGCAGGACGCGTTTATAACCTGCGTATGCCAGAAGAGCAGGCGTCGGGAGAGAAGAAAACTTTTGCGCAGCGCTACCGTACACCGTCACTGTTTGGCGATACCGTGACCTTTGGCCAGCTCGCCAGCAAGATGAGCAAGGGCGCAGCTATCAAAGTGACACGGCTGACTGACAGCTACAGTTTTGAAGATTACAAAGCGGGTCAAGGGGCTACTGCGGTCTTGTTAGTGGCGATAGATGATCGCAATAATCTGAAAGTGTTCACCGACCTAAAGCCCTTTACACCTAAAGCAGGTTGGATGGTAATGGCCCTCGTCGATAAGACTGAGAAGACTGAGAAGATTGAAAAGACTGAAAAGTTGGTCGACGGCACAGTAGCCAACGACACCCCCGCTGCTTAATTGCCGAGGGGGTTTGACCTGCCTGATCGCCGCCTAGAGATAATCTTGTAGGCGGAACCAGGCGGTTCCCAACATCAGACCAGGCATTCTCAACAGTCTGCCACCGGGGAAGTCATGGTGTTTGATCTTATTCCACATATCAAAACGTCCAGCCTGACCTGCAATTACCTCAGCTAAAATACGGCCCGCTATGCGGGTCTGCACAACACCATGCCCCGAAAATCCTTGCGTATAAAACACATTATCCGTCACCCGGCCCACATGGGGTACACGGGTGACGCTCAGGTCAATCATGCCGCCCCACTGAAAAGCAATTTTTGCTTGGGCAATTTGTGGAAACACTTTTTGTAACTTGGGCAGCATCAATCCTTCGATGCTCTTAGGATCGGTACCCGAATACGTCACACCACCACCAAACAACATGCGGTTGTCTGGCGTCATGCGAAAATAATCCAACACATAATTCATATCACAGGCTGCGGCACCCGACGGCATAAGGCTATTTGCCACGCTAGGTTCGAGTGGTTCAGTGGCAATGATATAGGTGCCGGCTGGCATGATTTTTGACCGCAATTTGGGCACCAAATTATTCAAAAAGGTGTTACCACAGAGCGCGACCTGTTTCGCCATCACCCGTCCTTTATCGGTATGCAGCCTGACCTCACTGCCATAGTCAATGCGGTTAACCGGCGACATTTCATAGATGGACACGCCCAATTGCGTGGCAGCCCGTGCCTCGCCTTTGATCAGGTTCAATGGGTGCAGATGCCCATTGCCCATGTCCAATATGCCACCGATATAACGGTCACTGTTGACGTGTTGCTTTATCGTTGACTGGTCTAGGTTAATGACCTCATGGGGGTAGCCCCGTTTGCTGCGGTATTCGTTATAGTCCTGTAGTTCGTCCATGTGCCGCTGCTTGATCGCCGCCGACACATAGCCCGCCTTGAAATCACAATCAATATCATACTTTTTGATACGCTCGAGGATAATCCGTTTGCCCTCTTCGCTCATGTCCCAGAACAGATCCGATACGCCGCTGCCATATTGCTTTTCTAGGCTTTCGAAGCCTTGGTTCCAACCACCAATAACCTGACCGCCATTACGCCCTGACGCACCCCAACCAATTTTAACGCCTTCCAATAGCACCACTGACAGGCCTTTTTCTGCCAATTCGATGGCCGTCGACATTCCAGCAGAACCTCCGCCCACTACGCACACATCACAGGTCACATCACCCTGCAATTCGGGGTAGCCTGTGGCATCATTTTGGGTGGCTGCATAATAGGACCGCACGTGATCATGGTTATCAGCGAGTTGATTGGTCGACATCAGAAAATTCCTCTTTTCATACAAGTTTACAACGACAGGCTATTTTTATTTTTTTTGGGTTGTAATGATTTAGCCAAGCGCCAGCCAAAATGCAACACCGATCATCAAGCTACCGGCAATGCGATTAATAACCCGTACATTTTTGCTCTGGGTTAATAACCGCCGAAGGGTTCTACCGCCACTGGCATAGAGCATCAACGACATCCACTCGATACACAGGATAACAATGACCAGTACCGTGAGTTGCGGTGCCAGCGGCAAGGTGTCGTCTAGAAAAGGTGGCAACAGCACCATAAAAAAGGCCCAACCTTTTGGATTGGCTACTGCGGTGACAAAGCCTTGCGTGATCAACTGTCGGCGGGAAACTTGCTGGGCAGCGGCATCATTTTCTTCTGAAATGGCGAGCCGACCGCGCGACAGCCACATCTGAATACCGAGCCACAGCAAATAGGCACCGCCCAACCATTTGAATACGACAAATACCATGGGGGCTTTGAGCATCAATGCCGCGACACCCAACACCGCCATCACGGCCACCGAGCCTACACCCACCAGCTCACCGACCATCATCCACAGGGTTCTTTTAACCCCTATGGTCAGCCCCAGTGTCATAGACAGAGTCATACACATGCCAGGCGTAAGCGACACAAACATAAAGGTCGGCACGAATGCCGACAATAGAGCGAAATTTAACATCTTGAAATCCTAGAGAACGGCCAGTGTTTGGGGCTACAGCACGATTTGTTATTATGTTTATAAAGTATCACAAACTGCAAGGCAGTCACCACAAAGACCAAAGGCTTACTTCAGCCGCAGGGTGGACAACACAGACAAAATCAACAGCAATGCAGATAGTGCCAAACTGGCGCCTAAACCTA
>ENA-OSIY01001162-OSIY01001162.1-marine-metagenome-genome-assembly--contig:-NODE-1162-length-14327-cov-5.380000_pt1 | contig 14327 bp, 11 predicted proteins | sample MGYA00237884_ERZ534233 | MGnify/ENA primary metagenome ERZ534233 (study PRJEB26412, sample SAMN06343840) | marine metagenome | isolation source: estuarine water | place: USA: Columbia River Estuary... | reverse complement strand
ATGATACGGCGACCACCGAGATCTACACCTCTCTATTCGTCGGCAGCGTCAGATGTGTATAAGAGACAGATTTAAGAAAGTCATGGCTAAAGAAAGTTTCAACCGATCAAAGCCACACGTTAACATCGGAACAATTGGTCACGTTGACCACGGCAAAACAACATTAACTGCCGCTATTACAAAAGTGCTATCAGACTTAGGTCTTTGCGCAGCGAGAAATTTTGACTCTATTGATAACGCTCCAGAAGAAAAGGAGAGAGGTATCACTATCAATACTTCTCACGTTGAGTATGAAACTGCAACCAGACACTACGCACACGTAGATTGTCCTGGTCACGCGGATTACGTTAAAAACATGGTTACTGGTGCCGCTCAAATGGACGGTGCTATCTTGGTAGTTGCTGCTACTGATGGACCAATGCCACAAACTCGTGAGCACATCTTATTAGCTCGTCAGGTAGGTGTACCTAAAATCGTTGTATTCATGAACAAAGTGGATATGGTTGATGATCCTGAGTTATTAGAGTTAGTAGAGATCGAAATCAGAGAATTATTGTCATTCTATAGCTTCGAAGGTGATACTATTTCAGTTATTCAAGGTTCTGCACTTGGTGCATTGAACGGTGAGCCGAAATGGGTTGATACTGTTAAAGCTTTGATGGATGCTGTAGATAAAGATATACCAGTTCCTCCGCGTGAAGTTGACAAACCATTTTTGATGCCAGTTGAAGACGTGTTCTCAATTACTGGTCGTGGTACTGTTGCTACTGGTAGAATTGAAACAGGTGTTATCAATGTTGGTGACGAGGTTGAAATCACAGGTTTAACTGAGACTAAACAGATGTCAATCATTACAGGTGTTGAGATGTTCAGAAAATTATTGGACAGAGGTCAAGCTGGTGATAACGTTGGTTTACTTTTAAGAGGTATCGATAAAGAAGGAATCAAAAGAGGAATGGTAATGGCTAAGCCAGGATCAATCAAACCTCATAAAAAATTCAAAGCTGAGGTTTACGTATTGAAGAAAGAAGAAGGTGGTCGTCACACTCCTTTCCACAATAAATACAGACCACAGTTCTACTTAAGAACTACCGACATGACAGGTGAAATCACTTTACCTGAAGGTCGTGAAATGGTTATGCCTGGTGACAACGTTACTATCACTGTAGATTTGATTATGCCAGTTGCCTTGAACAAAGGTTTACGTTTCGCAATCAGAGAGGGTGGAAGAACTGTTGGTGCTGGTCAAGTACTAGAGATCTTAGACTAATTTAATTGACCTTACTCAAGGTACTGAAGCTATCCCGATTTTCGGGATAGCTTTTAGTGTCCTTACAAAGTTGGGCCTTTACGGGAGTAGCTCAATTGGCAGAGCGTAGGTCTCCAAAACCTGAGGTTGTGAGTTCGATTCTCCCCTCCCGTGCTTAAAATAAAATGAAGATGAAAGCTTATTTGGCAGACATATATAACGAACTGGTTTACAAAGTTTCTTGGCCTACTTGGAAAGAAATTCAAAGCACTGCTTTATTGGTGTTGGCTGGAGTTGCAATCTTTTCATTGTTAATCTTTGGAATGGATTTCATCTTGAACTTTTTATCAGGATTAGTTTATTAATTATTGAAGTATGGCAGAAGCAAAAACAAATAACGAATTGGTGCTGAAGTGGTATGTGGTGCGCTCAATAAGCGGAAAAGAAAACAAGGTTCGTGAGTATATCGAAAATGAAATTCGTGCTCTCGGATTAAGTGACTATGTTAAGCAAATATTAATTCCTACTGAGAAGGTTTACCAAATCAGAAAAGGAAAAAAGATAAGTAAAGAAAGAAACTTCTTTCCCGGCTATATTTTGATTGAGGCTGCTCTTACAGGAGAAGTTCCTCACGCTATCAAAAATGTAACTGGTGTTATTGGTTTCTTAGGCGATAAAAATGGGTCTCCAGTGCCGCTTAGAATGTCTGAGGTGAACAGAATTCTAGGAAAAGTGGATGAGTTGGCTGAGTCCAATGAAGAAATTAATATTCCTTTCATCGTAGGAGAAACCGTTAAGGTAATTGATGGTCCGTTCAACAGCTTCTCGGGCGTTATCGAAGAAATCAACGAAGAAAAGAAAAAATTGAAAGTAATGGTGAAGATTTTCGGAAGAAAAACTCCATTAGAATTATCTTTCATGCAAGTAGAAAAAGAGTAATTGACAATTTAAAAAGAATAAAATGGCAAAGGAAATTACAGCGATAGTTAAATTGCAGGTGAAAGGCGGACAAGCCAATCCCGCGCCTCCCGTAGGCCCCGCCCTCGGTTCGAAGGGTGTTAACATTATGGAGTTCTGTAAGCAGTTCAACGCTAGAACTCAAGATAGACCGGGAAAATTGCTTCCAGCAGTGATTACTGTTTATTCAGATCGTTCATTCGATTTCATCATTAAACAACCTCCAGTTTCTGCGCAGTTGAAAGATCTATCTAAAGTTAAAGATGGTTCAGCTCAACCTAACAGAATCAAAGTTGGTAAAGTAACTTGGGCTCAAGTTGAAGAAATCGCGAAAGATAAAATTGTAGATATGAACTGTTTCTCTCTGGATTCAGCTATGTCTATGGTTGCTGGTACTGCAAGAAGCATGGGTATCACGGTTGAAGGAGAATCTCCTTTAAAAAAGTAATTAAGTAGTATTATTAATAATTAGTTTGTTTTATGGCAAAGTTGACGAAGAATCAGAAGATGGCGCAGGCCAAATTTGACAACACTAAATCATACAGTTTAGCAGAAGCTGCTAAGATTGTAAAGGAAATCACTTACACTAAGTTTGATGCTTCAGTGGATTTGAATATCCGTTTAGGAGTTGACCCTCGTAAAGCAAATCAGATGGTTAGAGGTATTGTTACTCTTCCTCACGGTACAGGTAAAGTAGTTAGAGCTTTGGTTCTATGTACACCTGATAAAGTGAAAGAAGCGTTAGATGCTGGTGCTGACTTTGCTGGTTTGGACGAGTATATTGAAAAAATTAAAGGTGGTTGGACTGATATCGATGTGATTATCACCATGCCATCTGTAATGGGTAAAGTAGGTGCTTTAGGTAAAGTTCTTGGACCACGTGGTTTAATGCCTAACCCTAAAGCTGGAACAGTAACCATGGAAATTGGTAAAGCTGTTACTGAAATTAAGGCTGGTAAAATTGACTTTAAAGTTGACAAAACTGGTATCATTCACGCTTCAGTTGGAAAAGTTTCTTTTGATGCAGCTCAAATTGCTGAGAATGCTCAAGAGTTAATTTCAACTATCGTAAAATTGAAACCTTCTGCTGCGAAAGGAATCTACTTGAAAAGCATCACGCTTTCAAGCACTATGAGTCCTGGAATTGCTTTAGAAGCTAACTCTTTTATGAATTAACAAACGTCTGTTACGCGCCTTTATATAAATTAAAAATTCATGACAAAAGAAGAGAAAAATCAGGTAATCCTAAATCTGAAAGGTCAGTTAGAAGCAAATCCTAACTTCTACCTTACAGATATGTCTTCGATGACTGTTGAAGCTACCAATAGCTTACGCCGTCTTTTTCATGAACAAGGTATTAGAATTCACGTTGTAAAAAACTCTTTGCTTAAAAAAGCAATGGAGAGAGCTGAGGGAAGAGATTTCCAAGAGCTAATTCCAACGTTGAAAGGTTCTACTGCTATTTTGTACACTGAATCTGGAAGTATGCCAGCTAAAGTGATTCAAAAGTTCAGAAAGAAAAATCCTAAGCCGCTTGTAAAAGCAGCTTTTGTAGAGGAATGTGCTTACATCGGCGATCAATTAGATGCACTTGCTTCCATCAAGTCTAAAAATGATCTCATCGCTGATCTTATCGCATTGCTTCAATCACCTGCTAAAAATGTGGTTGGCGCTCTACAATCGGGAGGCAATAAGCTTTCAGGTATAGTTAAAACGTTATCAGAAAGACCAGAGTAATTAAAAATTAATTAACTAAGTATTTAAATTTAAATTCAAATAATCATGGCAGATTTAAAAGCGTTTGCTGAGCAATTAGTAAACTTGACAGTAAAAGAAGTAAATGAATTAGCGCAAATCTTGAAAGATGAGTACGGTATCGAACCTGCAGCTGCTGCTGTAGCTGTAGCTGCTGCTGCTCCTGCAGAAGCTGCTGCTGAGAAATCAACTTTCGATGTAATCTTGAAATCAGGTGGTGCGGCTAAATTAGGTGTAGTGAAAATCGTTAAAGAAATCACTGGACTTGGTTTGAAAGAAGCTAAAGATCTTGTAGATCAAGCTCCGAAACCAGTAAAAGAAGGTATTAGCAAAGCTGATGCTGAAGCGTTAAAGGCTCAGTTAACTGAAGCTGGTGCTGAAGTTGAGTTGAAGTAATTCAATTCTCTTTAAAACTTAAAGGTTTAGTCTGTCCGTCAACTGACGGATCAGACTAAGCCCTTTGTGCTATGTGAACGTTCTCTTAGTATTAACTCTATAAATTCAAGATCCTTGGCAACAAAAGCAATTACAGAAAGACATAGTTTTGCCTCTGGCAAACGTCCGGAATATCCCGATTTCCTAGATATACAAATAGAGTCCTTTAGAAACTTTTTCCAGTTGGAAACAACTCCTGAGAGCAGAGAAGACGAAGGTTTATTCAAAGTGTTCAGCGAGAATTTCCCAATCAGTGATTCAAGAAATCAATTTGTATTGGAATTTTTGGATTATTTTATCGACCCTCCTAGATATACTATTGAAGAATGTATTGAAAGAGGTTTAACTTACAGTTTACCGCTTAAAGCTAAATTGAAGTTATACTGTACAGATGAAGAGCATGAAGATTTTGAAACTATAGTTCAAGACGTGTATTTGGGTACTATCCCTTATATGACGCCAAAAGGAACGTTCATTATTAATGGTGCAGAGCGCGTAGTTGTTTCTCAATTACATCGTTCTCCGGGGGTTTTCTTCGGACAAAGCCGCCATGCGAATGGTACTAAGCTTTATTCTGCTAGAATTATTCCTTTCAAAGGTTCTTGGATTGAGTTCGCTACTGACATTAATAATGTTATGTATGCTTATATTGATCGTAAGAAAAAATTACCAGTTACTACTTTATTAAGAGCTATCGGATACGAAGGAGATAAAGATATCTTAGCGATTTTCGGTTTGGCTGATGAGATTAAAGTAAGTAAAGTAAATCTTAAGAAAGTTGTTGGTCGTAAATTGGCTGCAAGAATTTTAAGAAGTTGGGTTGAAGATTTCGTGGATGAGGATACTGGCGAGGTCGTATCTATTGAAAGAAACGAAGTTATTATCGATCGTGAAACTATCTTAGAAGATGATCATATTGACCAAATCGTTGATTCTGGTTCAAAAAGTATTTTGTTGCATAAACAAGATACGTCAGTAGTTGATTTTGAAATCATATACAACACATTACAAAAAGATACTTCTAACTCAGAGAAAGAAGCAGTAGAGCAAATCTACCGTGTTTTAAGAAACGCTGAACCGCCAGATTTAGAAACTGCGCGTGGTGTTATCGACAAATTATTCTTCTCTGATACAAGATATGATTTGGGCGAAGTTGGTCGCTACAGAATCAATAAAAAATTAGGGTTAAATATTCCTAATGATACGAAGGTGTTGACGAAAGAAGATATCATCGCAATCATTAAGTATTTAATTCAGTTGATCAATGCTAAAACTGATATTGATGATATTGACCACTTGTCAAATCGTCGCGTTAGAACAGTAGGTGAGCAGTTGTATGCTCAGTTTGGTGTAGGTTTAGCAAGAATGGCTAGAACAATTCGTGAGCGTATGAACGTGCGTGACAACGAGGTGTTTACAGCTACCGACTTGATCAACGCAAAAACACTGTCATCTGTTATCAATTCATTCTTTGGAACAAATCAGTTGTCTCAATTTATGGATCAAACCAACCCATTGTCGGAGATTACGCACAAGCGTCGTCTATCAGCACTCGGGCCAGGTGGTTTATCAAGAGAGAGAGCAGGTTTCGAGGTTCGTGACGTTCACTTTACGCACTACGGTCGTTTGTGTACAATCGAAACGCCAGAGGGTCCGAATATTGGTTTGATTTCTTCATTATGCGTTTACGCTAAAATCAACCGTTTAGGATTTATCGAAACTCCTTATAGAGTTGTAGAAAAAGGTAAAGCTAACTTCGATGAATTTAAATATTACAGCGCTGAAGAAGAGGAAGGTAAATTGATTGCTCAAGCTACTGAAGCTGTGAACGATAAAGGTGCCTTCACTAACAAGCTTGTAAAAGCGCGTTTTGATGCAGATTATCCGGTGATTGCTCCTGAACAGGTTCAGTTGATGGATATTGCTCCAAATCAAATTGCGTCTATCGCGGCTTCATTAATTCCTTTCTTGGAGCATGATGATGCCAACCGTGCCTTGATGGGATCGAATATGATGCGTCAAGCTGTGCCTTTATTGTCGCCACAAGCGCCAATCGTAGGTACTGGTTTAGAGAAAGAAGTTGCTAAAGATTCTCGCGTATTAATTAATGCTGAAGGTTCAGGAACTGTTGAGTATGTTGATGCTGAGGAAATCAGAATCCGTTACAACAGAACCGATGAAGATAGATTGGTAAGTTTCGAAGATGATTTGAAATCTTACAAATTAACTAAGTTCAAAAAAACCAACCAGAGCACTTGTATGAACCTTAAACCTATCGTTAAGAAAGGTGATAAAGTTTCAAAAGGTCAAGTATTGTGCGAAGGTTATGCTACTGAAGGTGGTGAGTTAGCTTTAGGTATCAACCTTAAAGTTGCCTTCATGCCTTGGAAAGGGTATAACTTCGAGGATGCAATTGTTATCTCTGAGAGAGTTGCAAGAGAAGATTTATATACATCTGTTCACATTGAAGAGTTTGTAATGCAAGTTCGTGATACGAAAAGAGGTATGGAAGAATTGACTTCTGATATCCCTAACGTTTCTGAAGAGGCTACAAAAGACTTGGATGAGAATGGTATGATTAGAATTGGTGCACACATCAAGGAAGGTGATATCTTAATTGGTAAAATCACTCCTAAAGGTGAAACAGATCCAACTCCTGAAGAGAAACTCTTGAGAGCTATCTTCGGCGATAAAGCTGGTGATGTTAAAGATGCATCGTTGAAAGTTCCACCTTCTATGACAGGTGTAGTAATCGACAAAAAATTATTTTCTCGTGCTGTTAAAGACAGAAAAGCTAGAACTGAAGAAAAGGCAGTTCTTACTAAAGTGGATGAAGAGCACAGAAAAAAATTGTTGGAATTAAGATCTGTTTTCTTTGAGAAATTGATGACATTGATCGATGGTAAAGCATCTGGAGGTGTATTCAACAACTACAAAGAAGAAATTGTTCCTAAAGGAAGTAAATTCACTAAAAAGGTAATTGCCGATATCGATTATGATGTTGTTAATCCTTTGAACTGGACTGCTGATAAGAAAACCAATGATTCGGTAAAAAGATTAATTCACAACTTTAATATCCAATCAAGCGATTTATTGGGATACTACAAGCGTAAGAAGTTTACTATCACTGTTGGTGACGAACTTCCTGCAGGTATCTTGCAATTGGCTAAAGTTTATATCGCACAGAAACGTAAGTTGAAAGTGGGTGATAAAATGGCTGGTCGTCACGGTAACAAAGGTATCGTTGCTAGAATCGTTAGAGATGAAGATATGCCGTTCCTAGAAGACGGAACTCCAGTAGATATTGTATTAAATCCATTAGGGGTGCCTTCAAGGATGAACTTGGGACAGATTTACGAGACTGTATTGGCTTGGGCTGGACAAAAACTCGGAATGAAGTTCGCAACGCCAATTTTTGATGGAGCTTCTACTGACTTAATTACTGAATACACTAAAAAAGCAGGTATTCCAATCAATGGAGAAACTTACTTACATGACGGTGGAACAGGAGAGCGTTTTGATAAACCGGCTACTGTTGGTATTATCTACATGCTTAAATTAGGTCACATGGTAGACGATAAGATGCATGCGAGATCAATCGGTCCATACTCATTGATTACACAACAACCATTGGGTGGTAAAGCTCAATTTGGTGGTCAAAGATTTGGTGAGATGGAGGTTTGGGCACTTGAAGCATTTGGTGCTGCTAATATCCTTCAGGAAATATTGACTGTTAAGTCGGATGACGTAGTAGGTAGAGCAAAAGCTTACGAAGCTATTGTTAAAGGTGAGCCAATGCCAGAACCAGGAATCCCTGAATCATTCAACGTATTGTTGCATGAGTTGAGAGGTCTAGGTTTGAACATTACTCTTGATTAATCCGATTTAAGAAACAGATTGTTGAATTTTATAATTAATAAAATACATGGCATTTAGAAAAAACAACAAGGTCGCTCCAAAATTTGACAAGATTACAATTAGTCTTGCGTCACCAGAAATGATCCTTGAAAGATCAAGTGGTGAAGTTTTAAAGCCTGAGACCATTAACTACCGTACTTACAAGCCTGAAAGAGATGGTTTGTTCTGCGAGAGAATTTTTGGTCCGGTTAAAGACTGGGAGTGCCATTGCGGTAAATACAAAAGAATCCGTTACAAAGGAATCGTTTGTGACCGTTGTGGTGTTGAAGTAACTGAGAAAAAAGTACGTAGAGAGAGAATGGGGCACATCCAATTGGTGGTTCCTGTTGCTCACATCTGGTACTTCCGTTCTCTTCCAAACAAAATTGGTTACCTTCTGGGCTTACCAACTAAAAAACTCGACATGGTTATATACTATGAGAGATATGTAGTTGTAAATGCAGGTGGGGCTGCTAAAAAAGGTGGTGAAGAATTGTCTGTAATGGATTTCTTAACAGAAGAAGAATATCTAGATATCTTGGATACTCTTCCTAAAGAAAACCAATACTTGGATAATACAGATCCAAATAAATTTGTAGCCTTAATGGGTGCTGATGCATTGTATGAATTGTTGAAGAGAGCTGATTTAGATGCTATGTCGTATGATTTACGTCACCGCGCTAATACAGAGACTTCTCAACAAAGAAAAAACGACGCATTAAAAAGATTACAAGTAGTTGAAGCATTCCGTGCCTCTGCTAAGAATATCGAAAATCGTCCAGAATGGATGATTGTTAAAGTTGTTCCGGTTATTCCACCTGAATTACGTCCTCTTGTACCTCTTGATGGCGGCCGTTTCGCTACTTCAGATTTAAATGACTTATACAGACGTGTTATTATCCGTAACAACCGTTTGAAACGATTGATAGAGATTAAAGCTCCAGAAGTAATATTACGTAACGAAAAACGTATGTTGCAAGAGGCAGTTGACTCTTTATTCGATAACTCTAGAAAAGCAAATGCAGTGAAGACAGAAGCAAACAGAGCTTTGAAATCTTTATCTGATAGCTTAAAAGGTAAATCGGGTCGTTTCCGTCAAAACTTATTAGGTAAAAGGGTTGACTACTCTGCGCGTTCGGTTATCATAGTTGGTCCAACAATGAAATTGCACGAGTGTGGTCTTCCTAAAGATATGGCTGCTGAGCTTTACAAACCGTTCATCATTCGCAAGATGATTGAAAGAGGTATTGTGAAAACTGTTAAATCTGCTAAGAAAATTGTAGACAGAAAAGATGCTGTTGTTTGGGATATTTTAGAAAACGTGTTAAAAGGACATCCAGTTCTTTTAAATCGTGCCCCAACATTGCACAGAATGGGTATCCAGGCCTTCCAACCTAAGTTGATTGAAGGTAAAGCTATCCAATTACATCCATTAGTTTGTTCTGCATTCAACGCCGATTTCGACGGTGACCAGATGGCGGTGCATTTACCTCTTGGTAATGCAGCTATTTTGGAAGCGCAAATGTTGATGTTGGCATCACACAATATCTTGAACCCTGCGAATGGTGAGCCTATCACGGTACCATCTCAGGATATGGTTCTTGGTCTTTATTATATCTCAAAAGGCAGAAAATCGACCGGTAAAAAAGATGTTGTTAAAGGTGAAGGTTTAACATTCTACAGTGCTGAAGAAGTAATTATTGCTTACAATGAAGGTAAAGCTGATTTGCACGCATGGATTAAAGTAAAAGCTACTGTTAGAAAAGATGAAGAGCTGGTTACTGAGTTGGTAGAAACTACTGTTGGTAGAGTTTTATTTAATGAGGTTGTGCCAGCTGAAGTTGGTTTCATCAACAAATTATTGACTAAAAAAGATTTAAGAAATATTATCTCTCACGTTTTGAAAATTACAGGAATGGCTAAAACAGCTGAGTTCTTGGACAATATCAAAAACTTAGGATTCTATCACGCCTTTAAAGGAGGTTTATCTTTCCGTTTGAGTGACGTTATTATTCCTGATGAGAAAGATTTGTTAGTGAAAAAAGCTGCTGAACAAGTAGAAGAAATTCAGAACAACTACAACATGGGTTTCATCACCAATAACGAACGTTATAATCAGGTGATTGATATTTGGGGTAGAGCAAATACAAGATTGACAAGCCATTTGATGGATCAGTTGAAAAACGACCAACATGGATTCAACTCTGTATTTATGATGTTCGACTCTGGAGCAAGGGGTTCTAAAGAGCAGATTCGTCAGTTGTCAGGTATGAGAGGTTTGATGGCTAAACCGCAAAAATCGGGAGCTACATCACAATCAATTATCGAGAATCCGATCTTATCGAACTTTAAGGAAGGTCTTTCGATTTTAGAGTACTTTATTTCTACCCACGGTGCGCGTAAAGGTTTGGCCGATACGGCTCTTAAAACTGCCGATGCGGGTTACTTAACAAGAAGATTAGTTGACGTTGCGCAAGACGTAATCATCAACGAAGAAGATTGTGGTACTTTGAGAGGTTTAGAAATGTCGGCATTGAGAAAAGATGACGAGGTTGTTGAATCTTTAAGAGGAAGAATTTTAGGAAGAACTTCAGTTCATGATGTGTTCCATCCTCAAACAGGTGATTTAATTGTTTCTTCAGGAGACGAAATCAATGAGAGCGCAGCTGATATTATTGAAGCTTCTCCAATTGAAATGGTTGAAATCCGTTCTGTATTAACTTGCGAAAGCGAGCGTGGTGCATGTGCTAAATGCTACGGAAGAAACCTTGCAAAAGGAAGAAGAGTTCAAACAGGAGAGGCAGTGGGTGTAATTGCAGCACAGTCGATTGGTGAGCCAGGTACTCAGTTAACATTGAGAACCTTCCACGTTGGGGGTACTGCATCAACCATTACTACCGATTCTAAAAACATCGTTAAATACGATGGTATCCTTGAAGTAGATGAATTGAGAACTGTTAAGAGCAAAAACGACGCAGGTGAAGAAGTAGAGATGGTGATTGGTCGTTCAGCTGAGATGAGAGTGGTAGATGAAAAAACTAAAATTGTTTTAACTACTAACTTGATTCCTTACGGAGCTAAATTGTTTATCACTCCAGGTAAAAAAGTGAAGAAAGGTGACGTAGTAGCTGAATGGGATCCATACAATGCTATTATTCTTTCTGAATTTGAAGGTAAAATTCAATTTGAACATATCGAAGAAGGTATTACTTACCGTGTAGAAGCAGATGAACAAACAGGTTTCGAAGAGAAAGTAATCGTGGAAAGTCGTGATAAGAAAAAGTCTCCAACCATTCATGTATTGAAAGGAAAAGACATTATCAAAACTTACAACTTGCCAGTAGGTGCTCACATCAACGTTGAAGAAGGTGCCAAAATTAAACCAGGTGATATCTTGGCGAAAATTCCTCGTGCTGCCGGAAAAGGTGGTGATATCACGGGAGGTTTACCAAGAATTACTGAGCTTTTCGAAGCACGTAACCCATCTAACCCTGCTGTTGTGGCTGAGGTTGACGGTATCGTTTCTTTCGGTAAAATCAAAAGAGGTAACAGAGAAATCGTGGTTGAAGCTAAATCTGGTGAAATCAGAAAGTACTTAGTTCCACTTTCTAAACACATCTTAGTTCAAGAAAATGACTATATCAAAGCGGGTATGCCTCTTTCTGAGGGCGCAATCACTCCAATCGATATCTTAAGAATTAAAGGACCTACTCAAGTTCAAGAGTATTTGGTAAATGAGATTCAAGAGGTTTACCGTATGCAAGGTGTACCTATTAATGATAAACACTTTGAGGTAATCGTTCGTCAGATGATGAGAAAAGTAGATATCGTTGACCCAGGCGATACAAGATTCTTAGAGAAAGAAATTGTTAATAAACTTGATTTCAATAAAGAGAACGACTGGATTTTTGGTAAAATGATTGTTACTGATGGTGGTGATTCTGAAAACTTGATGGCTGGACAAATCATTTCTGTAAGAAAATTACGTGATGAGAACTCTAAGCTGAAAAGAATGGATAAGAAACTCGCTACAGCGCGTGAAGCTATTGCAGCTACTTCTAACACTATCTTGCAAGGTATTACAAGAGCATCTCTTCAAACTAAATCTTTCATCTCTGCAGCATCTTTCCAAGAAACAACTAAAGTATTAAACGAAGCTGCTGTTAGCGGTAAAATTGACTACTTAGAAGGTTTGAAAGAGAATGTAATTGTTGGACATAAAATTCCAGCAGGAACAGGTATGAGAGAATACAATACTATCATTGTTGGCGCTCAAGCTGATTATGATGATATCGTAGATTCAAAATCTAAAAAAGAGTTAGAGCAAGCTTAATCAATTAAGTATGTCTGAAGATCAACAAAATAACCAATTGAATATCGAACTCAGCGAGCAAATCGCTGAGGGCGAATATTCAAATTTGGCTATCATTACGCATTCTACTTCTGAATTTGTGATTGATTTCATTCGCGTTATGCCGAGTGTTCCAAAAGCAAGAGTGAAAAGTAGAGTAATCATGACTCCTCAGCATGCTAAAAGATTAATGAAAGCTTTGGCCGATAATATTTCAAAGTTTGAGTCTCAAAACGGTACTATAAAAGATATCGAAGCAGTTAACATTCCAATGAATTTTGGCGGTCCGATTGCGCAGGCTTAAATAAAGAAAGACAGAAAAATATAATCCCCGACTGACGAAAATCAGTTGGGGATTTTTCTTTTTCTCGATTTTTATTGCATACAAGTTCAGTTTAACTTAACTTTATTTTTCGCTAAAATTTGAGTGAATAAAAGAACTAACGATGAAGACTTTAATTAAGAATTGCCAATACTTTGGTGAGGCGAAGAAATTTGTGAAAGGCCATGTTTTATTGGATGATAAACAAGTTTTAGAGGTGTTTAACACTGATGCACCTGTTGTGGCTGATGATGTTAAAGTAATTGATGCGCAAGGGCAATATCTAATTCCTGGCTATGTAGATTTGCAAGTCAACGGTGGTAAAAATTCATTTTTTAATAGCGATGTGTCTGTAGATTGCGCCGAAAGAATTTATTGGTCGCACCAGAAATACGGCACGCAGTACATGTTTCCAACATTGATTACTGCTCCACACGATAAAATTATTAAATCAATTGGTGTTATTCGCGAGGAAATGGCTAACAATCCTGGTGTTTTAGGAATGCACTTGGAAGGTCCGTTTTTAAATCCAGATAGAAAAGGCGGACACGATTTATCATTAATTCGTAAACCGAAAGATTACGAATTGGACGAGATAATTGATTTAGGAAAAGGTGTAATTAAAAAAATTACCATCGCTTCAGAACGTTTCAAACGAGAGCAAGTAGAGAAGTTACTGAAGAATGGATTTATCGTTGCCGCAGGCCATAGTGATGCTACTTACGAGCAAGCCAAAGAGTTTTTCTCGTGGGGTGTTCAAGCTGCAACTCACTTGTATAATGCGATGTCGCAATATAGAAAAGAAGCAGCGGGATTGGTAGGCGCTCTGCTAGATACCGATGGAATTTATGTAGGTGTTATTAACGATGGTGTTCACTCTAATTATAATTCTGTAAAGGTAGCATACAAATGCATGAAAGGCAGATTGTACTTCGTTTCTGATGCAAGTTTTATCGATCAGGCGATTGAAGAGTTTTACTTTGAAGGGAATAAAATTGTAACGAAAAACGGACAAGCTTACACTGAAGCAGGAGCTCTCGCAGGTTCTGTTATTACCATGCAAGATTCGTTGAAAAACGCAGTAGAAAAAGTGGGTATTCCTTTGGAAGATGCTGTGCTGATGACGTCTTATATTCCTGCTGAAATGCTTGGTTTACAAGATACATTAGGGGTGATTAAGAAAGGTTCTTCTTCTAAATTGAATATGTTGGATAAAGATTTGAATTATATAGCTGTTACTAAAGGAGAAGAGTTAATTCAAGCTTAATCTTCTTGCTTTTTACAAAAGGCCTGTCTCTTATACACATCTCCGAGCCCACGAGACAGGCAGAAATCTCGTATGCCGTCTTCTGCTTGAAAAA
>ENA-OSIY01001160-OSIY01001160.1-marine-metagenome-genome-assembly--contig:-NODE-1160-length-14331-cov-8.625158_pt1 | contig 14331 bp, 19 predicted proteins | sample MGYA00237884_ERZ534233 | MGnify/ENA primary metagenome ERZ534233 (study PRJEB26412, sample SAMN06343840) | marine metagenome | isolation source: estuarine water | place: USA: Columbia River Estuary... | reverse complement strand
TTCTGTATCTTTACCAAAGAACACAAGGGAATGGCAGGAAGCAACTGATGTTTCGCTTGATATGCCAAGACTCAAGACGAACACGGAGAGTGGTGATAGGGCTTTGCTGGGGGATTTAGCTTCCTTTGCTCGTGACGTTATGGGTGTGGAACTTATGGATTGGCAGTTGAGGGTTTTGGGCGACCAGCTGTGTTTATTTCCTGAGGGGCATCCTGATGCTGGGCGGATGATGTTCTCACGGTCGCTTGTGAGTGTGGCCCGTCAGAACGGCAAGTCTTTTGCTTTGAAGGTGCTTGTGATGTGGTGGCTTGTTCGGATGCCAATGCTTCGAGGCACTTCCCAGACTGTGTTAACTACGGCTCACCGTCTTGACTTGGCTTCTGAGTTGTTTAATGCTACGGCTCCTTTGTTGCAGGAAAAGTTTGGCGCAAAGCTTGTGCAGTCGTATGGGCGTCAGGGTTTGACTATGCCTGACGGAACTAGGTGGCTGGTTCGTGCAGCTACACCATCAGCTGGAATGGGCTTGTCTTGTGACCTTGTGGTGATTGACGAGTTGTATGACTGCAGCACTTTGGCTGTGGACGATGCCCTGATTCCAACTATGCGCGCTAGGCGTGACCCTTTGCTTTCTTGCTGGTCAACTGCCGGCACTGAGGAATCCCACGTTATGAAACGGATGAGGGAACGCGGAATGTCAGAAATTGCTGTAGGTACAAAATCTAAAATGTACTTTGCGGAATTCAGTCCGCCGAGCAACATTGACCCGATGACACCAGAAGCGTGGAAATACGCCAACCCCGCTTTGGGAACTTTGCTCGAGATGTCAACCATTAAAGAAGAATCTCATTCACCTAATTTGGCTAGCTTCTTTCGTGCTTCGTGCAACCTTTGGATTACAGGCCACAAGTCATGGCTTGACATTGGGCTGATGGAATCTAATGGGGATGCTTGCAATCTTCCGCCAAATGGTGTATTAGCAATTGAAGCATCACAAGAGGACCACCGTTTCGTTGGCGTGAGGGCTGTTACCAAGGGTGAACAGGTGCTGGTCACTGTCGAGTTCATTGTGGATAACCTTCGTGACCTGTGGGCATCTGTTGACCAAGTCCGAAAAGATAACCCACGTTTGACCTTGGCAATTGGCGCTTCTCTGGACCTTCACCTGCCTTCCAATATTCGCGGAAACGCCATCCTTGTCGGCACTCGAGAGCTGCAACGCTGGACAACGTTGGTGCGTTCAATGATTCAATCAGGGCAAGTCAGACACACAGGAGAGTCGATATTTATTGAGCAAATGAACAGGGCAGTGCTTGTCAAACACAATGGCATTATGGCTATAAGTTCATCCAGAAGCCCCGGACCTATCGAACTGGTTCGTGCAGCTGTGTGGGCCATCGCCCAAGAGGGCAAACCCAAAGTCAGCAAAACAGTCAGCTTTGCGTTTTCGGATTAATTCTTGAGGGTAGTTGCATTTGCAACAAAGATGTGCAAGACTCCGCGTGATGGGGATTTTCACTCGCACAACAAAACCAGTTTTCGCTTCTGAGCCGATTAAGGCTGCTGCAGGCGTGGCAGGCACCAGCGACTTCATGATGTACACAGGTTCATGGGCGCGTCAGCAGGCAATCCTCATCCCTACTATCTCGAGAGCGCGTGACTTGATTGTTTCGCTTGTCTCCTCATTGCCTTTCCAGCAGTACACAAATCAGTGGATGGGCGAAGAGTACGAAGAAATACATTTGCCTGGTGAAAGTTGGATGTCACGGCCCGACCCAAGTGTGACACGACAGTTCATTCTTGCTTGGACGGCTGATGACCTCCTCTTTCACGGCAGGGCATTCTGGGCTATCACTTCACGAAGCCAAGCCACTGGCCTTCCCCTTTCTTTCCAGTGGTTACCAGCTGCAGACGTGCAGACTGAGGATATGCCAGGTCCGTTGTGGTACGGCAAGTCAAACCAATTGACATTTCAAGGCCAACCACTTATCGCCAACGACATCATCCAGTTCCTTTCTCCAGTTCAGGGAATGCTTTCCATGGGTGCCAGAGCAATTGAAATTTCAAACCGTCTCGACACTGCAGCAATGCGTTTTGCTTCAAACGAAATCACAGCGGGATATCTCCAGCAGACAAATGGTTCCGAGCCGATGAGTTCAGAAGAACTTGGTGAACTGTGTTCAGCATGGTCACAAGCTCGCCGGCGCAACGCCATTGGTGCACTCAACTCGTCAGTTACTTGGCATGAGTTTTCCAGCGACCCGTCAAAACTCCAACTCGTTGAAGCTCGTACTCATCAGATGACTGAACTTGCAAACCTTTGCAACATTCCTCAGTATCTCGTTGGCGCACCAGTTACTGGCATGACCTACAGCAATGCTCAGCAATCTCGTCAGGACCTTTACCAGTTTGCAGCCAAGCCTGTGATTGACTGCATTGGTGAGACCCTCAGTGCCTATGCTCTACCGCGTGGGCGCGAAGTGCGTCTTGATACTTCGGAATACATCTCAGAATCCACAGACACTTCAACAGTGTCCAGCCCTGACACAGAAATGAGCAACTCTTGAAAATAGAACTCCAAGCAGAACTTTTCAGCATTAACGCTGCAGGCCCAGACGGTGAGCCACGGCGCGTTGTTGAAGGCGTCGCCATCCCATGGAATGTTGAAGCTGTTGTCTCAGGAGGCCAGCGCGTCAAATTCCTTGCTGGTTCACTTCCAGTTGACGGCCCAAACCCAAAGTTCATTCTCGGACACGACATGACCAAGCCACTCGGCATGGTCAGTGAGCGCGTATCGACACCAGACGCAATGCTGTTCTCAGCATCGCTCTATGACACCAATCTTGCTAATGAGACACTGCTTCAAGCTGGCCCTGGTCAGTTTTACGATTCAGTGTCCGTTGGCGTAGAGCCAACCGACTACAGCTTCGAAGGAAGCACGATGGTCGTCAAAGCAGGCAACTGGACGGAGCTTTCATTGCTTCCATTCGGTGCCTTCGAGGGTGCCAAAGTTGCAGTTGCAGCCGAAGCCCCAGAAACCCAAGACCCCACCCCAACAGATTCCGAGGAGGAACCAGAAGTGGCAACACAAGAAACCCCAGACACAGTTGAGGCTGCTGTCCCTACCCAAGTAATTTACGCAGGACCAAAACGTGAGTTCAAACTTCCGTCAGCTGCTGAATACATCGCATCATTCGTTCGTGGTGGTCACGACTTCGCACAAATGAATGAAAACATCCGCGCTGCAGCTCCAGACGTTGTAACAAGCGACATCCCAGGTGTTATTCCAACACCAATCATCGCTCCTGTTTATAACAACTTCCAAGGCCGTCGCCCACTTATCGACGCAACAGGCGTTCGTGCCATGCCTCAGGCGGGTGCCATTTTTATCCGTCCTGTCGTAACAACACACAACAGCATTGGAACAGCAACGCAGAACACCACCATCACAGCTTCCGCTTTCGTTGTTGACGACGTGCAAATCGTCAAGACAATCCAAGGTGGATACGTTGAACTGTCAGAAGCTTCAATGGACTGGTCCTCACCTGAGGTTCTTGGCGCATTGTTGGACGACATGGCCCGCGTATATGCAGACCGTACCGACCTTCTCGCTTGTTCAGAGCTTGTAACTGGCACAACCAACAGCAATAACTTTGCAAACGCATCAATCACAGACCCTGCTGAATGGGTTCGTTGGATGTACCAAGCAGCTGCAGACATTCTCACCGGCTCAAATGGCAACTTGCCATCAGCCCTTGCTGTGTCTCCAAACATTTTCCAGTATCTTGGCCAGCTGGTCGATGGTTCGGACCGTCCGTTGTTCCCACAGGTTGGACCAATGAACGCATACGGCACCATGACACCAGGCTCAGATTCAGCTGTTGCTTTCGGACTTCGCCTTGTCGTTGACCGCAACCTTGGTGCAACTGACATGGTCATCATGGACCCAACAGGCATTGAATGCTGGGAACAGCAAAAGGGTGCTATCAGCGTTGAACAGCCTTCACAGCTTTCACGCCAGATTGCATTCCGTGGCTACTTTGCTGCAAAAGTTATTGACGCTTCAAAGAGCATCAAGGCTGCATTCGTCTGATAAAGACGAACTAAGGGACCTACTGCCGTGACTGTTTTATCGATTGCATTCCGCGAACGCCTTCAAGGTGTCGTGGTTTTGCAAACCTTCCTACCAAATGAGATTCTCATGGGGCAGGCGATAACAGTCGCGAACGTGGGCGACGGCATGGACGGCAACTTCACAGTTGTCTCCACCGAACCCTATGAATTCATTGGTGTTGGCCCAGAGGGTGACTTGGAATTCGATTGGAATGTTTTCCGCGAAAACCAAGTCATCTACTTTGACGCCGGCAGTGATATTCAACGCGACACAGCGCCTAACACGGCAACAATCACATACACCAGCACTTGCACTTGGATTGTGAACAATGATGTTCTGTCATACTTGGGCGTCTCCCCCGCCACAGCTAATGACACAGCGTTCGTCACTGTATGCACAGATGCAGCGAACGCGCTTGCGTTCCGTAGAAGGCGCGCTGCAGGATATTTTTCTGATGTGCTTGCTACGGCACCAAGTGCTGACGTCAAACTTGGCACCACAATGATGGCTGCACAGCTTTATCGTTCAAGAGGTTCTGCTGGCGGAGATTCATTCCAGTCCTACGAATCACTAGCTTCTGGCAACAACCCCGTTGCTATGGGCGATATTCTCAGGCTCTGGGGCTGTAACCGAGCACAGGTCGCATAATGGGACGCACAAATGATGCCCGCCTTCGGCTGGTTTCAACGCTCGAGAACGCCGGCATTGTAGTTGTTTCAGACTCCCGCAATGCACGCCCTCTTTCCGTAATTATTGACCCGCCACAAGTGACCCGTTCAACCACAAACCAATTGTCGCTCTCTTTCCCTGTCAACGTGCTAATGCCACCACCAGGCAACCTAGACGCGCTCATAGCACTTCTAGACACCATGGACATGGTTATTGACGCAACATCAGCAACAGACGCAACCCCGACGGTTTATACCGTAGGCAATCAAGAACTACCCGCGTACACCGTTACAGTGCCGTGGGTGGCATACCCATAAGGAACACATGGCTACTTACAAAGTGACATCAGAACTTGTCGCAGGCAAATCGCTTGGCGACACAATCACCGATGAGGAGCTGCAAGGCTCTTCGATTGAGGCTCTCGTTAATGCGGGCCATATCGAACCAACCAAAACAACCAAGAAAGCAGAGGCAGAATAGTCATGGCTATTTTCGTACTTAAAGATGCCCAAGTCACCGTCAACTCAATTGACCTGACTACCTATGTCACAAACGTGGAGCTTGTACAAGCTGTCGATTCAGTCGAATCCACGGCAATGTCAGCAACTTCAATCAACGGACATCAGTTCGTGGGCGGAATCCAGAACAACACGGTCACAATCTCGTTCAACCAAGACTTTACAGCTTCAAAAGTTCACGCAACTTTGACTGCTCTTGTTGGCGTTCAGACCACAGTAACCGTAAAACACGACTCACAGGCCACAGGAGCGACGAACCCGAACTTCACCATCACTAACTGCCTGATGAGTGAATACCGTCCTGTTACGGGCGCTGTAGGCGACCTTGCCACTGTCGGTGCTATCACCTTTAATGGTGGCCTTTACACAGCTCCAATCGTCTAATGTTTGAACTCCACATCGCCACTGTGCTGGTCGATGGGAGCGAACATGAAATCGCCCTATCGGTAGCAAGCCTCTTAGAATTTGAGAAGCTCCACACCGTTTCAATCATTAAAGCTGTTGACGAAAACCTATCCATGGAATACCTAGTGACACTTAGTTACTTGTCCATGAAACAGATAGGCCACGTCAGCAATATTGACAAGTTCAAGTCAGAAGTCAAAGGCGTGTCGTACCGCGTGGAGCGCATCCCTTTTGGCGAGACGGCATCCACGGAGTCATCGCCGGACTAATCCTTTCGGGGATTCCCTGGCAAGACCTCAAAGAGATGCCGGTAACACTTATCAGTACCCTTAGCCAAGCCCTTCAAGACAGACAAAAGTAATGGCAAACATTAATTCACAAATGAAGATTCAAGGACTTGAGCAAACACTCAAGACTCTCAAGAAACTTGAACCTGATTATGTGAAAGAAATGAACCGCCAAATCCGCAAGGAAGCAGCGCCTACTGTTAAATCCATCAAGGATTACTTGAAGTTCATTGATTCTGACCTAACGCCGTTTAATAACAGTGGGGAATCACGCATCACTAAAGGCGTACTTATCAAGAGCAGAGGCGCTGATACTCGTTGGGATAGGCAACTAATCCTTCGAGGCATTCGTTTCAAACTTGGTGGCCCAAAGCGGAAAGCCCGTATGGGCAACGCCACTTATTCAATGTTTAGCATCATTCAAAACAACCCTGCCGGCGCAATTTACGACACAGCTGGTTCCCGCAACCTTGGCAAACCAGGCAATCGTTTCAACGAAAACTTGCAAAACGAAGATAGACCCCACACAGCTGGAGAGCGCAAAGGCCGTACTGGGCCATCACGCTATATGTGGCCTGGTGGGGAAGAACACCTTCCCGAATTGACAATTGCAGTGCATGGCATTGTGCAGGATGTAATCTTGCGCGTGAACCGTGAAACGAATGCGAGATAACAAATGGCTGCTGTAACGCTTCCCGTAGTAACCACCTACAACGATAAAGGTGTCAAGAGCGCCCAAACGTCGCTCAAATCGCTTGTCAGGGGCTATGCGGGCGCTGGGGTGGCGTCTGGCCTATTGATTAAGGGCGTCAAGGACAGCATTACCGCAGCATCCAACTTGCAAGAAACAGTCAGCAAGAACCGCGTTATCTTTGGCAAGTCAGCAGAATCAGTTGAAGCTTTTGCCAAAACTGCTGCATCTACCTTTGGACAATCTGAACAGCAAGCTCTTGACGCTGCAGGAACCTTTGCCATTTTTGGTAAAGCAGCGCAACTTGGCGGAGAAGATTTAGTCAATTTTTCTACTGATTTTACTGTTCTTGCTTCGGATATGGCTTCGTTCACAAACACGTCACCCGAAGAAGCCATCACAGCCATTGGCGCAGCTCTTCGTGGCGAATCCGAACCCATCCGCAAATACGGTGTTTTGCTGAATGATGCAACACTTAAACAACGTGCCAGCACTTTGGGTATTTATGACGGCACCGGCGCACTTACAGCGCAACAAAAGATTCTTGCCACACAAGCTGAAATCCTTGCCCAAACATCAGATGCACAAGGCGATTTTGAGCGCACTTCTGACGGACTAGCAAACAAGACAAGAACCCTTAACGCCGAATTTCAAAACCTTTCTGCTTCTGCTGGAAAAGTTCTTTTGCCAGTGGCAACGGATTTGGCAACGGTATTAGGCAAAACTCTTACAACTGCAACAAGCGCTTCATCAGGCGAAAACGGAAAATTTGTTAGCACATTAATCAACATGGTAACCAATGTGAATGGTGCCACTAGAGGTTTGAAAGATTTGGCAAAGTTGTTGCATTTGGTTGCAGGTGCCGACGAAACTGCTGTCAAGTCAACGCGCAACTTGTCACGCCAGTTTCGCTCTTTCGAAAATGCCATGTTGCGGGCATACGAGGAAGGCTTAAAGCCAACCAAAGAAGAACTCAAAAAACTTGCAGCAGAACAAAAGGCAGCTGAAAAAGCAGCCAAAAGCCATGCCGACACACTTAGGACTCGTGTTTCTACAGCTGTCAAAGGCGTGGCAGAAAACCTTGCCGACGCTGAAAAGCAATTATCTGATTTCGCTGGTGCAACTCGTGATTCAATAAGCAGTTTCGTTTCATTGTCTGATGCTTTCAAAACCCAGACAGATGCAGAATCTGACGTTGCTGATGCCCTTCAAGCTCGCAAGGAAGCCTATGCCGACCTTGCAAAATTAAACCCAACAGAAGATGCCGAACAATACGCAGACGCTCTTCAAAAGGTTGCAGACGCCGAACGAAATGTTTCATCGGCTCAGGCCACTCGAGCATCAGCTGATTATTCAAAGGTATTTCAAAAGCAAGTTGCTGACGCTAAACAATTTGCTGACAGGTTGCAATGGCTAATTAACAATCAAGGACTAGGCAAAGCAGGGTTGCAACAACTTCTGAATCTTGGGCCAACAGCAGGTAATCAAGTTGCTGGCGACATGATTGACGGCGTAAACGGCTTTACTTCTACAACCCTTAATCAAGCTCTTGATAGTTTGCAAAGTGCTGGAATGAGTTTGGGAATGGCTGGAGGCAATGCTTTCTTTGGTGGCAACGTCGCTGCAGCACAAGCAGCCATGACCCAAGCAAATACCTACCAAATCACAGTAAACGCAGGATTAGTTAGCAACCCAGCACAAGTCGGCCGAGACATCATTGAAGCAATCAAATCAGCAGAACGTTTGTCCGGTCAGGTTTTCGTAAGCGTATGAGTCAACCACAACTTCAAGTGCTCATTGGTTTTCAAACCACCCTTGTGTTTGGACAACCTTTTCAACTTGATGATGCCTTATATGGCGTCCTAAATACAACAGGCCGTGGCGTACTTGGTGGCATCCAAATGGCTGATGTCACCACATATGTGCAATCAGTATCCATTAACCGTGGACGTTCACGCCAACTTGACGAGTTCAACTGTGGCACCGCCCAAATAAACCTTTGGAACAAAAGCAGAATCTTTGACCCCTTAAATCAGTCATCCCCGTATTGGATAGGTGGCACCACCCAACAAACAGGAGTTGTTCCGCGTTTACCAGTTCAAATTCTTGCCAATGGCATTCCCATCTACACAGGTCTTGTTACCGATTGGGATATTAATTACGACTTGGGCTTTAATGACACAGCCACAGTTCAATGCGCTGACCAATTCACAGTACTTTCAAACCAGCAACTTAATGCTTTTACGCCATCCGCTGAAACTTCAGGAGTTCGTATTGACACCGTCCTGAACCGCCCAGAAGTCAATTATCAAGGCGCAAGGTCTATCGGTACAGGAAGCTCCAATCTTGGCGCTTACGCGGTTTCTCAAGACACCAATTGCCTCAACTACCTTCAGCAAGTCAACACTTCTGAACAGGGCTATCTTTATATGAGCGCTGCAGGGACCCTGACTTTCAAGGGAAGGTCCAGTGTTTTGAACCCTGTTTCTGGGGCCACATTTAACGGTGACGGCACTGGATTACCATTCAATTCCCTGATGAACCAATACGGCGATGAACTGTTATACAACTATATCAACACCCAATCTCCAGCAGGAGCTGTGCAGACAACCAGCAACGCCAGCTCTATCGCTCAATATCAAGCACAGCAATATAGCCTTCTAAGCCTTCTGAACAGCACCACTGCTGAGGTTGCAGCCTTAGGCAATTACCTTCTGGGCCGATATCAAAACCCAATTCTTAGGTTCAATGGTTTGCAAACTCAATTATCAAGCATGACCACGGCACAACAGAACATCGTTCTCAACCTTGATTTGACCAGCATCTGCACCGTCGTTAAAAACTTTGTCACCGGAACACCTTCAAGCGACAGTCAAACCTTGATTGTTTCAGGCGTAAACCATACAATCACACCTGGCAATCACGTCATTTCTTACACATTTGAAAGCACTGACTCAAACGCTTATTTCACACTCAATGATTCAATCTTCGGCACATTGAGCACATCGAACCTTCTAAGTTTCTAAAGGAGACACAACATGGCAGAACAAACATTCACATCGGGGCAAATCCTTACGGCAGCTCAAATGACTACATTGCAAACAAACACGGGATTGGCATGGATTAGCAGTACCGCAGTCCCAGCATCACCGGCACAATCATCAATCGTTGTGTCTGGTTGTTTCACTTCAACATATGACAATTACCGCATTATTTACGCAGGTGGCGCAATGTCATCAAACCAACGTTTTTCGATGATATTGGGTGCATCAACGGCTGGTTATTACGAAGGATTGAACTTTGTTACATACGCAACAGGTGCAGCAGGCTCAACAGCAACCAACAACGGTCCAGCTTGGGTATTGATTGGTGGAGGAAGCACACAATCGACAGGTTTTATTATTGACTTGCAAAACCCTTTCCTTGCTCAATACACACAAATGAACGCTGTTGGCTCATTACAAACAACACAGGCAACATGGGACCAAGGCATCCATGCTGTCGCAACTTCTTACACAGGGTTCACAATCACACCAATTGGTTCAACAATTACTGGCGGAACACTTAGCATTTACGGATATAGGAAATAATTATGACCGCAAAAGACAATCCACAAGGCACATTTCACGATGCCGTAACTGGCGAAACATATAGTCGCGACTTGACACCAGAAGAAATTGAAGTATTACCAAAGGCAAACGATGAAACGCCTACTGCTGATTAGCTTTGCCCTGTTGCCACTTACCGCTTGCGCTGACCGTGAACGTTTGAATTGTCCACGCACAAAGAACAAAGCGCTTCGAGGCGCAGTCATTGACGAAACAATTACGTCCACGACAACAGCAACGCAATACGGCACTGGAGGCAAATGCGTATGAAACCACACAACAGACACAGCAACGAAGAAATCAAAGCACGACTTATTTTTGTCGTAGCTATTGGATTAACTATTGCCTTTCTTGCATCCATTTTGGCTCTGCTTTACGGCCTGTTGTTTGTGACACAACCTCTTGAGGTCAGCCCTAATGACGACTCAGCGTGGGCCGTATTAAGTCCAATGCTTGCCACATTGACAGGTGGGCTTCTTGGCGTTCTTGCTGGCAACGGACTTAAAGATAAACCAAAAGAACCACCTGCAGCATGAGCAATCGCGTTTATCCGTATTACCCAGCATGGGACGGCAAAGCCACACAACCCGTTACTAGCAAACTTGTTGAGTTGTGCAAAGCACGCTGGGGCATGACGTCATTAGGCACCTACGCAAACCGCCCAATGCGAAACAATGCAGGGCTATCAGTCCACGCCACAGGTTACGCAGCTGATTTAAAATACAAAGACGAAGCGCAAGCCCGCATCATTTGGGATTGGTTCCTAGCCAACTCAAAAGCACTTGGATTGTGTGAAATGCACTGGTATGCCTATGGTTCCTATGGGGCTGGTTATCGTTGCTCTCGTGGCGAAGGCAAAGCAGGCGTTAAAATCTTTACCGCGACAGACAACGCCGGCTCCTATGAAGGCAACCCAAATTGGCTCCATATTGAGTTAGCCAAGCAAACGCCAGAGCAGTTTGAACAACAGTTTAGAGCTTTGAAATAAGAACTCCCAGCTTGTTTGAGCGGGCTGGGGCTAAGTGGTGGGTATCTTTGTTTCCATTGGGATATCCACCACTGACTTCTCAAATTGTGTATAGTCACATTCAGCCACTCAAAGGGCTTTAACCAAAGGAAACACATCATGCAGAAAATCATTTTCGATTTACCACTGTTTAGGAGCACAGACCCTGAAACATCCCGCCAAGTCTCACCCATGAAAGTGGGCAGTCATCGCGCCATCCTTCTCGCCATCTACGCCGATGCCACATTGGGACTCACTGATGAGGAAGCAGCTTCTCGAGCCACAGCCCAAGGCCACGAAATAAAGGGCTACTGGAAGCGATGCTCAGATTTACGCACAGCAGGACTAATCCACGACTTAGGCATCCGTAGGACGCTCTCAACAGGCTCTCAGGGCATTGTGTGCGCCATCAGCCAATCAGGTCTTGACATGGTTAGGGGCTGGGCATGACCGATACCCAATTTATATACAGTTTCATAATGGGATGGTGCTTTTGCTGGCTATGGCTCAAAATGATGGCAAACCGACCATGATTCCGACATGGGGATATCTTCCGTTAGTGTCTAGAGACAAGTTGACACTCGTTCAAATCTTCACGGATTTGAAAACAGGTGAACATATCAGGATTACAGTCGCACATCGCTTGGCTCCCTACCTGAGTTGGTCACCGCCTATCGAAGTAGAGAGAACCTGAAACGCATCATGGCATTAGCCCTTCTCGCCGTCCTATCCGTACCAGCTCACGCAAGTGCAGCTTCTAATTCATGCCCAAAATGGGAATCACTGCTCAGGCAACATTTCCCCGCCAAAGTTGTCCCACAAATGTCCCGCATTGCATACCGAGAATCACGCTGCAACGCTCACAGCCTCTCAGCAGTCCGCAAATCCACAGGACGCCCAGATGTGGGCCTGCTCCAAATTCAGGGCTCATGGGCTACTGTGACACGGGCAGTCTGTAAGAAACAAGATGTGGTCAAAGCTTTGCTCAATGCTGAATGCAATGTCAAAGTTGGGGGCTACCTGTACAAGAATGGTGGCCTCGGTCACTGGCGAGCAACATCAGGAAAATAACAAAGGAAAACAAATGGAAACAAGCACCGGCGAACTAATCGCCAAACTAACTAATCTGAGCCACAACCTGGCATTAGAACTACGCTTCAAAGAATCAAGCCTGGTGCTTGAAGCTGTGGGCGTTCTTCACACATTGCCAACACTTGCCGAAAAGGTCAGAGATTCATGGCATCCATCATTCAACACCAGTGGCCCATCCAAAGGCATTAACTACATCAGTTCAGTCAAGATGGTTGACGCTGATGAGTGAATACACACACAACGATGACGTCGCTGACTTGCTCTACGCAAAAGAACAAGAAGTTGAATTCCTTAAACTTGCTGTTGTTAGACTTAGCGCCGAACTGGACCGCTTAGAAAAGGAACACGCTCGTGGCGTTTAACCTTGACGATTACGAACCAGTAGCCAGCAGGCTTGACAGATTCCTTAAAGCACACCCAGATGCTCGCGTCATTACTGACCTTGTGCACTACCTCAGCGACATTGCCGTGTTCAAATGTGAATTGTGGTTAGATGGTGAAATTATTGCCACTGGATGGGCAGAAGAAATCCGTGGGCAAGGCAACGTGAACAAGACCAGCCACCTTGAGAACTGTGAAACAGGGGCCGTGGGACGCGCACTTGCAAACGCTGGGCTCTCTGGCAGTGATTTCACTAAGCGCCCTAGCCGTGAAGAAATGGGCAAGGTCGTCAGAATGCAAGGCGACACTCAAATCACTGAGAACAGCAATCTTGCTAGCGACAAACAACTCAACATGATTAGGGCCGTCTGCAAATCCATGGGGCGCACTGTCCCGTCTGGAATACAGGGCTGGTCAAAACGAGAAGCTAGCGCTTACATTGACACCCTCAAATCAGGTGAGACACCAGCGCCGGCATACGATACACCTGAGGAGCCATTCTGATGATTGACCTACTCACCTTTGTCATCATGCTTAGTGCAGTGTTTATGTGTGGCTTCATGCTTGGCAAAGACAAACGATGATTGCCATGAGCGAAGCGTCATTCCAGGCGCAAGTTAAAGCACTGGCGTTTCAGTTCGGTTGGTCGCTGCATCACAGTCAGCCGTCAATGACACGCACAGGGCGATACATCACAACCGGCTCGACAGGCTTCCCTGACCTTGTAATGGCTCACGAAGAACGTGGCCTCATCTTTGCAGAACTTAAAACCGAGAAAGGCAAAGCGTCAGAAGCACAGCTGCATTGGTTAAGAACACTACATCCCCACGCTGAGTGCTACCTTTGGCGTCCATCAGACATCAACTTCATAGCCCAAAGGCTCTCCCAATGCTGATACTGGCATGGTACGCCCTGCTAATATCCATCGGCATTGCCATCCTTCAAGGTGTACGCAGAGACTAAACAGATGATTACAACTGAATACGACCAAGGCCACATAGGGGATTGCACTCTGTTGGTGTTCACACGGGAACGTGGGTAGAGCAGTGCGCCCAGCCTCATGTGATGACTCAAGTGAAGTGATGCTGGTATCAGCCACTGTGCAGCGTCGAAACGTCACAAATCCGAATGGTGTCCACTTCCCTAACGTGTCCGGCAACCAAGAGCTACTTGCTCTGAACTGTGGGGAACACAAACACCAGACTCAAACACACAACCGAAAGCAACCGCAGGCGAAGCCAAGGGCGCTAGCAATAACACAAAGGAAACAACCATGACCGCACACAACACCAAAGCCCGCAACCACTCCACCTTCAAAGCCATACGCAAACAACTACTCGAGCATGACAACCACTGTGCAATCTGTGGCAACGAAGCAAACACAATTGACCACATCAAACCAGTAGATACCTTCCCCAACCCCATAGACGCCAACACCTTGGACAACTGCAGGGTGCTCTGCCGTAGCTGCAATTCCAGAGCCGGAGCACGCTACGTCAACGCCAAAACAGCAGGAAAAATACAAGACGCAATCGAAACCACAGAAAGTGACCATCCCTTTTT
>ENA-OSIY01001157-OSIY01001157.1-marine-metagenome-genome-assembly--contig:-NODE-1157-length-14346-cov-8.107225_pt1 | contig 14346 bp, 16 predicted proteins | sample MGYA00237884_ERZ534233 | MGnify/ENA primary metagenome ERZ534233 (study PRJEB26412, sample SAMN06343840) | marine metagenome | isolation source: estuarine water | place: USA: Columbia River Estuary... | reverse complement strand
AGAATTAGGTTATGAGTGAATCTCTACTTAAAAAAGAATTTAAACAATCAGACGTCCAGAGAGTTAGAAACTTAGTAAATAAGGATTTTACATCTTCTACTAAACAACAAGCTGGATATCAGAAGACTATTGAGCATCATGAGGAAGGAGAGATCTGGGAAGCTGAAGGCAAGAGTTGGACTATTAAAAATGGTTTAAAACAAAATATTACTAAATTAGACACTGCTAAAAAAGCTAGTAGGATGCCTCTCACTTGTCCTAATTGTGGAGGACCTTTGAGACACCACTTAGCTAAAAAAATGTACCGTATACATGGCTTTTGTTTTGATCCTTGTACTGTAGAGTACGAAGCATCTTTGAGAGAAGCAGGACTATACGAGAAGTACGAAGAGAAAATGCTTCAGAATAATATGGATGGATTTTTAAAAGACTTAGAATCCTGGCTAGAAGAGAATGTATCTAGTTCCGATGGTTCATTTGTTACCGAACAGGGTGATATAGAAGATTGGAAACATAATAAAAAGAAGCACAACGATACCATTACTAAAAGGGTACTTGAATATTCTTCTATAGTGCGTAAAACTTTGGGTTAACTTATATAGGTATATAGCTATTTATATAAAAATACCCAAATGACGCAGAAGCAAACTCTTGAATCACTATTAAAAGAGATAAAGGATATTAAGGCACATATGCCTAATGGTGAACTAAAACAGATGGCGAAAGACTTTGAGAAAGTGAAAGAAGATGTCTCTGACCTTAAGTATACTCTACTTAATCCCGATAACGGAGTAATAGTGAATACAAATAAGAATACTGAAAACCGTATATACCATGAAGCTAAATCAGAGGTATATAATCAAAATGTAATAAGGCTCAACGAACTTCAAAATTGGAAGCATGGAGTTAATAGAGCATTGTGGATTATATTCGGTATTTTAGCAACTGTAATAATTAGAATGTTGATAATGCACTCAGAAAAAATAACATAATAATATGAAAAGATCAGAGATGATTAAAGCAATACAGGAAGTATTAGCTGAAAAGAAAAGACCGGGACTTTGGGCTAATATAAATGCTAAAAGAAAAAGAGGTGAAAAACCTGCCCATAAAAACTCTAATGCACATAAAGATGCAGTTGCTTCTGGAAATGCAATGAAAAAATAGGATGTTAAAATCTCAACTCATAACCCTAGTTAAAGAAGTCTTACAAGACTTTTACGATAGCCAAGGAACCACTCCGGTAGATTGGGAAAAAAGAGATTGGGAGTTATATGATGAAAACTACGCCGACGGTAAAGTTAAAGGAAAATCTAGACCCGGTAGAGTTAAAAAATCTGGTGCAAGCTGTAAAGGTTCAGTTACCGATCTTAGGAGAAAAGCTAAAAATGCATCTGGCGAAAAAGCAAAAATGTACCACTGGTGTGCGAATATGAAAGGCGGTAAAAAATAAGTTATGTATGACAAAACAGTTTTATATAGACTCGTTAAAAGAGTATAGAGACGCCCACAGACTTATCGATCAAATCGAAAAAAGTAATTGGGTAGACTCAAAAGTAACAATCGTTGTATGTTCTCCTGAATATAGTTCTGGTATATGTCAACTACTCTCTCACAAACTTTCACATTTAAATAATCATGTACCGTTTGATTTGGATTTCTTAGAAATGCCATATCCCGGTAATGAATTATACACTGTTGATGAATATATAGACGGTATAGATACTTTAGTGTCTAAATACATCAATAAAGATAGTAAACTACTTTTTATTGATTCTGGTACACTTCGTGGTAAAAATTTTACTATATTAGATAAGGTACTAGAAGGTTCAATAGAAAGTGAAAGAATTAAGTTTGGATGTATGTACATTCAAGATGATTCCATATTTGAACCAGACTTCTACGTACAGCGGTTTAATTTTGAAAAAGACGGCGGATTAACCTTCTGGTGGGAGAATCAAGATAACCCATATTGGGGGTGGTAAAATAACTCTACACTATTTATTTATATAGCTATAAACACTAATAAAATGACATATCAAGAAGTAAACGACCGTTTAACAAGGGTCCAAACTGCATTACAGTCTTTACAGGATGGTTCTTATGCAAATACTACTGGCATAAACGTTCCGCAAATGACCTCACAACTTCAAGAGGTAGAGGCAAAATTACAAGAACAATTACTTGTTTTATCAGAACAAGAAAAAGGTATGGTTGCTACAGACGATGAAGCACAAGCTGAAAAACTTGCTAACAAAGGCGTTAACGTTAAATTGACCAAAGAACAAGAAGGAACTCAATTTTCATTAGAAGAAACTAAAGCTATCTCTAGAGAAGTAGGAAAAGCAGTAGCTAAAGCACTTAAAGAAATGGGCGATGAACTTGCTTCTATGAAAGTTACTAATATAGAAGAAGGATCTTTTGATATTCATGTACAGTATAAAAAAGATACAAGAACAGATGATTTTTCATTTCATACATCAGGAGACGACTTACACCTAACAGACTTTTCTTTTGACAAGGTAGTTGGTTCGGTTGGCGTTAAACCTTCGGGAGAACCAATCGTACACGTTGATGTAATAGCAAATGAACTTACCAAACACTGGAAGTCTCAAATGAAGGAAGGAATGTCTGATGATGAGTTCTCTCAAGCACAACAGAATCAAAGATTAGAAGATCATCCTGAAAAGGATATGATTAAAAAGATACAAGCTCTTATTGCAAAAGAAAAAGCAGTAAAAGAAGAAGAAGGAGCCACTGCAGGAGAAGAAGAAAAATTCCATGCTAAACTAGACACTCTAGTACATAATACTTTTGGTAAAAGAAAAGAAGAAGAGGAGATGAATGAAGCTCCTTACCAAACTACATATATTAAAGTAGCTAAAAGCGATTATAAGAAAGCAATGTCTATATTAGACGATGTTGTGGATAATGAATATGTTAAGACAGATATTGTAGACGATGATGGAGCCGGTAATGTAATTATATACTTCAACTTTACAACAGCAATGACTGATCATCCACACTATAACCCAGATGTAGATCCAGCAGAGTTTATATATGATTTAGCAATGGACTTAAGAGCTAGTGATATACCAGTAGCACAAGCAAGCCACGATATAGATGAAAATACAGATGAAACACCAGAAGGTGGAATGGACCAAGGAGGGGACTTAGATGTTGGACATCAAGATGATGAACCAAACATGCTTAAAAAAGATTTATACGATATTGCAACATATGCAGCTAAGTTATATAAGCAGTTAGGTAAATATGACAAACAAGATGGTGAGGTAGACTTTCCACATTGGTGGCAGAAGAAAGTCACCTTAGCCAGAGAATATATTTCATCTGCACAACACTATTTAGAAGCAGAAGAAAAACAACCTGCATTAGATCAGCTTGCTTTAGAAAGAGTGGTTAAAGATAATGAATCACCGACACTAAAAGCTAAAATAGCTGCTGAAGATTTTATGAGTCAGTACCGTAAAGCATTTAGACTAGTTTCTAATAACTTCGGTAAAGAGGCAGAAGCAGAATTTAAAAGTATAATTAAAGCTAAATTTGCTCAACTTCAAGAAGGTAGTTTAGACGAAATCGGAATGTTCAACGACCCAGTAGGGTATGAGAAAAGCAAACCAGAAACACCTACCTATACTAAAAAGTATGTAAGTAAAAATGTCTATGATATTTTTAAAAATGGTAAAAAAGTAAAAACCATTAAAGGTAGTGAAGGAGAAGCTAATGCTTGGATGAACAATGCCCTTAAAGGACAAACGAACGAAGCAACAGAAGGTCAATCAATCTCAGATTTAAAACCTGGAGATAAGTTTGAATTTAACGGTAAAACATTTACTTTAGTAAAACATATAGAAGGTAACATAGCTAAAGTAATACGTCCAAATGGAGATACTTCTACAGTATCTTTTGGAGGAAAAATAAATACAGGTAAAAAAGCCGATATTGGACCTGATGCTTTCGGACAAGGAAAAGGCCATCATATAGATGAAAACCTAGCAGAACTAGGAGAGTTACTCGCAGCATTTGGAGTTCTTGCAACAGCAGGATACACAGCTTTACAAGCAGTAAAGATCTTAGGAAAAAATGGAGATATTAACACAGCTTCTCTAAAAGCAGCATATGATAAGTTTACCTCAAAAGACAAATCTAAGCAACCACCTCCAATGCCAGGTGAGAAAGTAAATGAAGAGAAATCTACTTGCTGTGGTAAATGCGGTAGAAAGCACGTTAAAGGAACTAAATGCAAGACCCCTTACTTAAAAGGTAAAGATCACTGTAGAACAAGATAATATGAAAAAAGCAGATCTTAAAAATATTATTCTAGAAGCATATCAAGAAGTACTCATAGAAGGACTTTTAGATGAACTAGAAGAGGCTGAAGGAGACGAAGAACCAACTGAAGAACCTGCACCGGAAGATGCTGGAGCACCAGAAGGAGAGGAAGTACCAGAATCAGAACCTGGAGATGAAGCAGAACTTGCCGACGCTACAGATACTATCTTAGGTAGATTCCCTACATTAAAAGCTGCTATTATAAAATTACAGACAGAAGAATATACAGAATTTGTAGACTCTATTGACTGGATATCACCCCGTCCTACCGCTTTTAGAATTAATCTAAAAAATGGACAGGACTATGAATTAAAATGGACAGGTAAAACTTTTGTAGCTAAAATATTAGGTAAAAGATATTTCCTTTCTAACATTGCGGATTACCAGCAGGCACTAGATAAACTAGCTATTCTTTACTCAGAATCACCGATGAAAGGAGCTGGAGAAGCAGTGGAAGGAGAAGGAGTTGATTCAGCTGACACTGGAGGAGGAGACTTCCCTGGAGCAGATGGAGGAGCAACCGGAGGTGAAGAACCAACAGGAGGTGAAGAAGATTTCGCAGCAGGCGGTGAAGAAGGCGGAGGAGCAGATTTAACTGACGAACCAGTAGACTTCGAAGACGGAGCAGAACCAGAAGCTTAATGAATTTAATAGATAGAATCATATTAGAATGGTCATATAAGACCGAGAAAGGATATCCTGATCTTAATAATAAACAAGATTTAAGGATATTTGAATCTCTGTTTGGTTTCAACTTAGAAGAAATGGCAAAAAAACCATTTAGTTTCCTTTCCCCAGAAGCTCAAGAAGTAGGAAAAGCCATAATGGCAAAATTAAACATTCCTGAAGACGAGATTGCATCCCACTCTAAGAACAGAATAATAGTACTTACAGATATACCTAGACAGCAAGTATTCAAAGCACTAGGTGAAATGGGATTTGAAAGAGATAGCACTACAAGAGGTTCTAGTGGAGGAGGTTACCATACTGATTCTGGAATAGAAATAATTCATAAACCAAAATCTCTTACACAACTTGGAGGAGCAGGAGTCGGTAATGAAACCTTTGTATACGAAAAAATTAAGAACGTATTAGAATCAAATTCCCCAATAACTGTTAAAATTGATTCTAGTAATGGACCTACGTTAGAATATCGAGGAGTAGTAGGAGTTAACCACGTAGGGAAAGAAGGTGAAAGAAAAGGATGGAAAGGAGATATATCTCTAGAGACATCAAAAGGTCTTGAGTTTATCTCTATAAAAGAAGATGGACCCTATAGATGGGCATCTGTAATGGGAAGGTATAAAGAATTTTATCAAAAATTTATTACAAAAGCTTATAACGGAGACTACCCCTTCTTAAAATTAACTCCTTTAGAAAGTAACCCTAGAGTTCTACAAATGATGAACCCAGATAACGGTAAACCATACGGAAGGATATTCATATTAAATCATCCACAAGTAGAGGAAGATACATATGATATGGCATTTGGTCAAGACCATGCACAAATAGTTCAAAGATCTTTTACTGACGCAGACTTTAATTTAGAAGGAGATACCTTAACTATTAAAGCTAGTAGAACTATGAAAGACCTATCAGACTTTACAGATGATGATCTACCGATAATTGAATTTGAAAGAAATGCTTCTAAAGCAACTGCTACAGAAGGACCCTTCAATAGAGGTATTGTCGTAAGAACAGGACCTAAGAAGAGAATGAAAAAAGCAACAGAAAGAGCCAATAACCTTGTACTTCAGTACGATGAACTAGGGCTATAAAAATGAGTTATGGCACAAGACATAAAAAAGATAATTGCACAAGAGTACCTCAAATGTGCAAAGGATCCAGCATACTTCATGAGAAAGTATTGCTATATTCAGCATCCTAAAAGAGGACGTATACTCTTTAACTTATATCCATTTCAGGAGAAGGTATTACATTTATTTAGAGACGAGCAGTTTATAATAACTCTTAAATCAAGACAGTTAGGTATATCAACTTTAGCTGCAGGATACTCTTTATGGTTAATGTTATTTCATAAAGATAAAAACGTCTTGGCATTAGCAACCACACAAGCTACAGCACGTAACCTTGTAACTAAGACTACTTTTATGTATGACGAGCTACCAAAGTGGTTAAAACTACCAGCCGTTGAAAAGAATAAATTATCTTTAAGACTTAGAAACGGATCTAAAATACAAGCTAAATCATCTAATGCTGATGCTGCCCGATCAGAAGCGGTATCTCTCTTATTAATAGATGAGGCGGCCTTTATTGATAACATTGAGGAGACCTTTGCAGCAGCACAACAAACACTAGCTACCGGGGGTCAATGTATGGCCTTATCTACACCTAATGGTATCGGTAACTGGTTTCACCAAACATGGGAAAAAGCTGAAACAGGAGAGAATTCATTCTGTCCGGTAAGATTACCTTGGACTGTTCACCCTGAAAGAAATCAAGCCTGGAGAGATATGCAGGATAGAGATCTTGGACCTAGAATGGCAGGACAGGAATGTGACTGTGATTTCTTAGCCTCAGGAGATACTGTATTTGAACCTACCGACCTTATCTTCTACGAAGAGACTTATCAGAAAGATCCTGTAGAAAGAAGAGGAGTTGATAGTAATTTATGGATATGGGAACCTGCTGACTATACAAAAGATTATATGGTTGTTGCCGATGTTGCTAGAGGAGACTCTGCCGATTACTCTGCATTCCATGTATTCGAAATAGAATCATGTACCCAAGTAGCTGAATATAAAGGTAAGATATCTCCAAAAGACTTTGGAAATGTACTTGTAGGTATAGCATCAGAATATAATGAAGCCTTACTTGTCTGTGAAAATGCAAATATAGGGTGGGCTACAATAGAACAGATACTCGAAAGAGAATATAGAAATATGTACTATAGTTCTACATCCAATATGGAGACAGTAGAATCATATATGAACAAATACGAAAGAGATAAACTCGTTCCCGGGTTTACAATGTCAGCTAGAACTAGACCTTTAGTCATAGCTAAGATAATTGAATACGTAAGGGAAAGAGCGGTTACCATACAATCTAAGAGGTTAATGGCCGAGATGAGAGTATTTGTATGGAAGAACGGTAAACCTCAAGCACAGACGAACTACAATGATGATTTACTTATAGCCTGTGCAACAGCATTATATGTTAGAGATACAGCTTTAAGACTAAGACAACAAGGTATGGATTTAGCAAGAGCACAGCTATCTTCTTTTAGTAATTTAAACTCTCAGAACAGAGCAGTTATGAGTTCAGTTGGTTCCTATCAAGATAATCCTTATATTGTTAAGACAAGCCATGGTGACGAAGATGTCTCATGGTTATTTAAATAATACTATTTATATATAAAGTAAATTTACAATGGCGGATAAATCCTTATTTGGTAGACTTAAAACACTCTTTGCTTCTGACATTATTGTTAGAAACGTAGGAGGTGATGAGTTAAAAATTGCCGACGTTAATCAGATTCAATCTACGGGTAGATATCAGACTAACTCGTTAGTAGATAGATTTAGTAGACTCTACATCTATAATAACAAAAATGTATTTAATCCTAACCTGAACTATCAGACATTAAGGATTCAATTATACTCAGATTACGAGGCAATGGATACTGATCCAATTATTGCTTCTGCATTAGATATTGTAGCTGATGAAGCTACGGTTAAAAACGATAACAACGAAATATTATCGATTAAATCATCTGATGAAAATATACAAAAAGTTCTTTATAACTTATTTTACGATGTACTCAACATCGAATTTAATTTATGGTCATGGACTAGGAACATGTGTAAATACGGAGACTTTTTCTTAAAGCTTGAAATAGCAGAGAAGTTTGGAGTTTACAATGTTCTACCATACACAGTCTACCATATGGTTAGACGAGAAGGAGAAGATCCTACACAACCAGGAAAAGTTGTTTTTCAACTAGATCCAGACGGATTAGCTTCTTCACAGAATCCTAACTACTTACCAAAAAGAGAACAGTCTAAAGTAGTAGAGTTTGACAACTACGAAGTAGCACACTTTAGATTAATATCAGATACACATTACCTACCATATGGCCGTTCTTATTTAGAACCAGCTAGAAAGATCTTCAAACAAGTTACTTTAATGGAGGATGCAATGTTGATTCATAGAATCATGAGAGCTCCAGAAAAGAGAACTTTCTTTGTTAACGTTGGATCTATTCCTCCTAACGAAGTAGAACAGTTCATGCAAAAGACTGTTAATACAATGAAAAAGACTCCTTATGTAGGAGAAGATGGCCAGTATAACTTGCGTTTTAATATGCAGAATATGATGGAAGATTTCTATATCCCGGTAAGGGGTGGAGATACTTCTACTCGTATTGAAACTACTCCTGGTCTACAGTATGACGGAGTAACAGATGTACAGTACCTTCAAGCTAAAATGTTTGCAGCATTAAAAATTCCAAAAGCTTACTTCGGATTTGAAGGAGACTTATCTGGAAAAGCAACACTTGCTGCAGAAGATATTAGATTTGCACGTACAGTAGAAAGAATACAGAAGATATTAGAATCAGAGTTAACTAAAATAGCATTAGTTCACTTATACACTCAAGGATTTACTGGAGAGAGTTTAACTAACTTCGAAATTAAGTTATCTACTCCTTCTATTATATTTGAACAAGAGAAGATTGCTCTACTAAAAGAGAAGATTGATCTTGCTAACCAAATGAAAGATACTAAATTATTCTCATCAGATTATATCTATGAAAACTTATTTGATATGTCTGAAGATACTTACATGGAGATGAGAGATTTAGTTAGAGAAGATTCTAAACGTTTATTTAGAATAGCTCAAATTGAAAATGAAGGTAATGATCCTGCTAAATCAGGAACAACTTACGGAACACCTCATGATCTTGCTTCAATGTACGGTAGACGTTCTACTTCTACACCAAAAGGAGGAGCACCCGGAGAAGTCCCAACAGGATATTCAGAAATGGAACCTAAATGGGGAGAACCAGGACCAGAAGGAGGAAGACCTACAGAAAAAGCATCAGTTTACGGAACAACAGCTGCAATGGGCGGAAGAGATCCATTAGGGCAGCATGGTATGAAAGGCGGCTTTCCATCAGATAATGATAACGTAATGGAGAACTTAACCACCCAGGCAATATACCATAGAACTAAAGATTCATTAAAAAATATCGTTTTTACTAAAGAGAGTACTAATGAACCTGATATGATGAATGAAGGGAACATTAAAGATTTAGGTAATTAGTAGATATTTATAATCGTAAACGTGTATAATGAAAGTAAAACACTCAAAATTTAGAAATACAGGTCTTATTTTTGAGCTGCTTGTAAAACAAATTGCATCGGATACTCTAAATAATAGAGACTCTGCTGCCGTTAAGATACTTAAAAAGTATTTTACAGGAAAAACAGCCTTAGCCAAAGAATTCAAATTATATGAATTTATAGCCAAGAATAAGAATATATCTCAATCAAAAGCAGAAGCAATTGTTTCTACTATTACTGAGATATCCCGTAGATTAGATCAAAAACAATTAAAAGAGTCTAAGTATAACCTTATATCCGATATTAAAGAGAACTACAACGTAGAAGAGTTCTTTAGTATTCAGGTTAGAGATTATAAACCTCTAGCTGCTCTATATTGCTTATTAGAAGCACAGAATAATGCAGATTTAGTAGACCCTAACGTATTAGTAGATAACAAAACTACTATTTTAGAACATTTAACCTCTTCTCCACAAAAAGAAGCAGACGTTAAAGATACTTTAATAGAAGACTACGCTAAATACGATAAAGACTTACGTTTACTTACTTTCAAAATATTGTTAGAGAAATTTAACGATAAATATAAAGATTTACTTCCAGAACAAAAGAATATTCTTAAAGAATTTATCACATCAGTTAACTCAAATGCACGTTTACGCAATATAGTTAACGAAGAATTAACAAAAATATCTTCAGATGTAAGAGACTTAGTTAAGAAAGTTAAAGACGAAGTAGTTAAAATTAAATTAGAAGAGGTTGCTAAAGCTATTGTACCTATCTCTAAGACAGAGAAGATAACAGATAGTCATTTAGTAAACTTAATGCAATATTACGATTTAGTTAACGAACTTAGATCTATCTAATGAAAAGATCAGAGCTAGTAGGACTCGTAAAAGAGGTAATGCATGAGCTTCAAGAAGCAAACGTTACAAATGTAGGAGGAGCATCATTTACACCCGGTGACGGAGCACAGTATGCTACTCCTAAAGCTTTTGGAAAAGGCAATAGAGCAGTTAAAACATTAACTAAATTAGGATTCAAAAAACAAAGTCGTCCAAAACGGCCATCACATACTAAAGGATTCGATTACTTATAAAATTATGAGAGTAAAATCAGTAACAGAGAGATATAGAGCCGTAAATGAAGGCACTATGAGCAAAAAAGAGTTTGTTCGTCAAATGAGACAGCAATACCCTATGCACGTAACCCAATTCAATGGATTTGACGATTCAGTTCAAATCTTAAAGAATAGAGGTCTTTTATTCGAAACAAAAAAAGAAGTAGTTGAAGCACACGTATATGACGAAAGACCTGCTTTAAACTATTCTTTAGATGCTTTAGATAGAGCAATCAGAATAGAGATTCAAACACTTGGATTAGAACCAGGAGAGAATATCTCTGCAGCAGACTTTAAAAAAGCTGAAAAGAAAGCTAAGAAGAACTTAGAAAAGAATCCAACACATTATCTAGACTTAATGTCAGGTGAATCTAAAAAAGTAGATAAACACGACAAAATGAAAGAAACTAAGAGAGGCGCTAAAGATGCCGATACTTTTAATGCTATGAAGAAAGCTACATTAAAAGAAGGGTATACAGAAGAACAAATCGAAGCTGCTATTCAGAGAATTAAAGAAAGAAAAGGAGCTACATCTATGGATGAAGCAGGTGAACCTGTTTATGTAGATGGAGAAGAACTTTCTTTTGAAGATGCAGTATATGATTTTATTGAACTTACTGGTGATATGATTTCCCGTGAATGGAAACATAAAAAATGGTTAGGGTATATTGAAGATAATGATCCGCACTTACTACGTAAAGATATAATAGATGCTGCAGCTAAGCAATGGCCTGATGATATCAATCCATTTATAGAATATATGGACGGAATTGGCTATGAACTTGACATCTACGAAAAAGTAAAAGAAGAAAAGAAAGACATAGTTAAAGAAGCAGGTAAAACCGCTCTTATTCAAACTATGAATAATGCAATAGCAGCTATCAAAGGCAAGTACGGTGAGATGCCCGGTATTGCAGGTATAATCAGAGACTTCTTAAAAACACACATAGATGATTTAGCTGATGGAGCAGATCCTTTAGATGAATTTGAAAACTATGTTGATGCAAACTACGATTCTTTATCAGAAACAGAGGAAACAGTTTCTGAATTAGACGGTACCGGAACAGTAGATGCTTTAACAGCAATCATTGGCGCAGGAGGATTAACTGGAGGTGCTGTAGTTTTATCAAAACTTATGGATGCTTTAGAAGCAGGGAAACTTGGTGATAAAGGAAAAGCCGTAGCTAAACATTTAAGAGACATGGGCTCAACTTTTTCCGGTCAAGGAGCTCCAATGAAAGAAGGAGAGGTAGATGAATTTTCAATTGAGGATTTCAAAGAGATGTTACTTGATCCTGAAATGGGATATGAAGAGGATTTTCCGTCTATTGTTAAATACAGTCTTGACTCTCTTTATACAGCTTTTAATTTAGCTCATAATACAAAAGGATATGATGTAGAAGAGTTTTTAGAAGCACTTTCTGATGATACATTACCTATGAAAGTTTTTAGACTTTTGAAACCGAAAGGAAGTTCAGTAGAAGAAAAGAAAGGAAAAGATCACGACGGAGATGGAGACATTGATAGTGATGATTATATGGCAGCAAAAGACAAAGCTATTAAAAATGCAATGTCTGAAGAAGCTCAAATAAAAGAAGCAGTTAAGACTTTAATCAGAAAAGCTTTAACAGAAGAATCTATTAATGAAGCAGCTACCGGAAACTTATCTAAATTCTCAGATGATTATGCAGACTTTGCAGGTATGACTCAAATTATCAACCAGCTTGAAAATTTAGTTACCGATGTAGAAGGATATTATGCTAAGACATCAGAAAAATTACAAAAGATATTTGATGCAGTTGGAAATGTAACTAATGAAGAAGGATTAAAAGTTGGAGGATTTATCGCACCAGCAATCGAATCAGCATTCAAGAAAGATATTCAACCAGTAGTAAAAAGAGGATTTATGAACGCAGTTCAAATCCCAACCATAAAACAAATCTCTTCAGCAGATATTGACAGAATGAGAGCTGATCAAGGAATGGCAGAAGAAGAAATGGAAGAGAAACAAACGATGTTTACTCCGGTAATGGAAACCAAAAAGAAGTAATATGTCACAATCATTATTAGTAGACGTAACACCATTTAGACCTCTAATTAGAGAATCCAAAACAAAACCTGGAGTCTTTGAAGTAGAAGGTGTTTTACAGCGTGCAGTCGCTAAAAACCAAAATGGTAGAACATATAGTAAAGAGATTCTAATGAGAGAATCTAAGAGATATACAGATGAGTTTGTTAAAGTCGGAAACGCCTTTGGAGAACTTGATCACCCTGAATCTCCTGTTGTCTCTCTAAAGAACGCATCCCATGTAGTAAAAGAGTTATGGTGGGATGGAGACGACCTTATGGGACGTATAGAATTATTAAATACCCCGGCCGGTAATATCGTAAAAGAGATATGTAAAGCAGGACATACAATCGGAATCTCATCTAGAGGTACCGGTTCAGTACAACAAACAAACGAAGGAACTTTAGAAGTACAAGATGACTTTGAATTAGTATGTTGGGATTTTGTATCTAATCCATCCACACATGGAGCATTTATGAACCCAGTATCATTAAATGAAGGTAAAATTAAAGCATCTAAATATTCCAATTTAGATTCAATTATAAACGATATATTAAGAGCGTAATGAAAAACAATTTTGACTTAAAAAAATTCTTAGTAGAAAATAAACTAACTGAGAATAGTAGACAACAAAACGAAAGAAAAAGAAACCTATTTGGAATGGAAACTGAAGGTTTCGGAGATAAAATTAGTAATGCAGTATCAGGTATAGGCGCTAAACTTGCAGGAGGAAACTCAGCAATCCTACAGAAAGCCATTTCAGCTTCTGGATTAAAAATAGGAACTCCAATATATATAAATTCCCTGGAGTGGGATGCATCACAAAACAATAAGGTAGTGATAACTATTGAAAAGATCGACTATAAAACAGGAGATGCTACTGTTACTGCTACCGTTGATGGAAAAATGGTTGAACCTCAAACTAAAGAATCAACTAAAAGTTTCACAGAACACTTTAAGGACATTTTAAATGCAGAACCTGAAAAAGCACAGCAATTAGCTAATGAACTTATTCAATATGTGAAAAAAGAATTTGCAGATGGAAAGGTATCCTACAAAGGACATAGTAAATAACAAGTATAAACAGTAGTTCCTTCGGATACCACTGATAAGTAAAAAAAAAATGAAAAACAATTTTGACTTAAAAAAATTCTTAGTAGAGAATAAACTAACTGAGAATAGTAGACATCTTGGTGAAAATGAATATTCTTCTGAAGAAGAGGATAAAGTGCATCAAATTATGTCTATCGTCAAAGAAAAGATCGGATTTGATTATCCGATATTTGAAGAAATAGTAGAACATGCTATTGCATTGATGGACGAACAGGAAGGAACCGGAGCTGTAGCAGCTCTATATGCAGCAGCAGAAACCTTTAATGAAGATTTTCAAGACGATGGAGACGAAAACGGAGAAGATATTACTTCTCGAATGATGTCTATACTAGACAGTATGGCATAATAAACAATAATTCCCTCGGACGCTACCGAAGGCAGGTGTCGATTCC
>ENA-OSIY01001155-OSIY01001155.1-marine-metagenome-genome-assembly--contig:-NODE-1155-length-14355-cov-5.215787_pt1 | contig 14355 bp, 20 predicted proteins | sample MGYA00237884_ERZ534233 | MGnify/ENA primary metagenome ERZ534233 (study PRJEB26412, sample SAMN06343840) | marine metagenome | isolation source: estuarine water | place: USA: Columbia River Estuary... | reverse complement strand
CCCGTAACTGGAATCAACATTCAAATCAATACCCTAATTGATGCAATGATCGATGCTGAAAAATGCTTGTTCCACAATAGTGACTCTAACTTAATGCCTGTCAATGATTCAATTTTGAATATAGACATTAAAGCTCAACACCCTAGAGGATAATTATATGGATCCGTTATTAGATATCTTTAATTCTTTTTTGTCAGAATATACCAAAACAAATGGATGGGATAGTCCCGCTTCCGTTTGGTTCTGGGATTACGATTCTTCTCAATGGAATTCTATTGAAGAATCTTATCAGGATCCATATGATTTAATTCCAACGCTCGTCGTCCATGGCTACCATGGTGCAGCTATGTTTGTAGTCCATGGATGGGCAGCTCCCTATAGTGAATATGAATATGATGAATATGGAGAACCCACTCGTCCATCTAAGCATCCTGAGAGAATGCGAGTTCGTTCTTTCACTTATCTTAGTGGTGAAAATATCTTAAATTCATATCAGATTATGGGCAAACCTATTGAAGAAGTTGAAGCTGAACCCGAAGGCGCTATTATCGATAGCATCATTATTGCCATCCACAAAATGAAAAAATACCTAGCTAAGGAAGTTTACAGTGAACAAGATTGATTCTATTTTAAATAAAATTCTTTATGCTATTGCTCTTTTATTTTTTATTATAGCAGCTATTATACTTTTAACTGGTTGCGCTGTTGCTCAAACCGATACAACTACTACCCTCAAACCTATGCGCCCTACTAATGTTACTGTAGTTATTACTGATCCACGAATTATTCCATCATTTTCTACAACAGTAAATGATACTTATATACAAACTGTTAAGTTCTTTTATCAGGGAACTCCACCAGTTTCTGATCAAGTCATTATGGAATTTGGTGAACAATGGTGTGATTTATTAATTGGTGGCATGCAGCCTGATGATGTTATTAACAGAATTTATGAAGGCGCCATTGATAATGACGACGCTCGTATGCACTTTGCTATTGTAAATGCTGCTATACTAGAGATTTGTCCTAGTCAAACTTATAAGTCTGAAGAGATTGCAATTCGATCTTTTCTGCCTGGAGAATAATAGTGATTATCATTACAGACAAACCCAATCATGCCTGCATTACTGGGCATCAATCTACTGGATGTGTTGTTCGCTTAAATGGCAAGATTGATCATTTTGATTCAATTTACTATTTTGAAGAAAATCCTGAATGGCCTGAACACGAAGGTCCATTCTATTACCTTGTTGACAAAGCATCTAATCGTCGCCACGGTCTTCAAGTATTAGACGTTAAAGCTATTTATTTTTATGAAGACACACGAATACGCGGGCTAGAAGAAATCTAAACTCTTCTAGCTCCTGTCGTCTACCGGTTAAGGCAACACTCTTATAAAGTGTTTAACGGAGTTCAACTCTCCGCAGGAGTACTATGGATCCACTCGAACACTTTGATGAAGAATATCAAAGTTTAAATAATTCTATTAATGAAATAAATTCTTTATTTCTCCAATCAAAAGATAATTACGCTAGCTTTACTGCTCTGCAACAGGACGTATTTTCTTTATTGGACAACAAAGAATTATCCCTAGAAAATATTAATAAAGCCCTTAGGTTGCTTGAAGATTTTATGCATAACTGTGGAGATTTATTATCAACAGTTGAATCTTCTTATAAAATTATTAATAAGATTAAAAATAAATAACTTCTTCTACAACTAAAGGATTGATCTGTATGACCAAAGATGCTAATCCTCCTATTAATCCTCGATGGAGAAAAGACGCAGCTTGTAAAGACGAAGACATGACTTCATTTTTTCCAGTCGCTATTACAAAAGCTAATATAGATGAGACAACAAGAATCTACTCCATGTGTCAAAGATGTCCTGTTATTGTAGACTGTATGCACGAAGCTTTGCTCCAAGAGTACGATGGCATATGGGCTCGAAGTACAACTAAACAACGTCAAAGTTACATTAAACATGTCCTTAACAATAACGTTCAAAATGTAACTCGAGAAGAAGTTAAGCTTTTTGTTGACGATTTATGTTCCAAGAACATAGCCCCAAATAAAATTTATATTAAGAGAAGTCGTTCCTTACAGGGTGATCCGACAGAGGAACCTTCAAAAACACAGACAGATTCTTCTAACGATAAGGATATATAGTTATGTCTAGTTATATTTCTAGCAATGATAATGATCTATTCGAATATGATCCAGATCAAGAACCTAAAACTTCTCACACTTCAAACGATGCAGAAGACGTTATAAATCCAAGTGATTATTCTACTCGTGAATACGATTTGCTAAAAGGCATACAATCTCATTTTAAAGATTCCACAAATGGATCTCTTGATGTTTCTAAGATACAACTAGCCGCAGGCTTTCATGAAGCTACTAGTCATTTTTTACAAGATGTAATTCCTCAAGCTGCTATGAAATCTATGGTCATAGCCTTAGATACTCTTACTGAAGGAAATTACTCTTTATTGAATCTTTATTACAAAACAGAAATGCGCATCTCTAGAAGAATGACTTTTCTTTCCTTGTTCAATGATTCTTTTGCTTCAGGGAATATATCTGACGCCTTCAGTAAGGCACTCATTCAAATTCTTAATTTGGATTTTAATGATCTTTATGTTCGTTCATGTTTCACATCTTCAATGGCTATTTGCAACCATGCTCTTATCTTAGATCGTGCAACCTATAAAGTTCTTGCTGAAAAATTAGATCTTCCTGTCAAAGAATTCTTGCTTGTTGCTCCTTCTGATGTTCAAGACACTGATGAACATGATGTTTATTATTCAGACTTTATGAAAGACCTAACCTCTAACATTAATAGCATGTTAGCGAATTCTGGTTTAACAGATCTACTTACTAAAGAGTTTTCTACTCCTGTTGTATATAAAAAAACAAATGAAAAATAAATTCTTTAAAAAGATTCCACAATCATTTTATACAATTTTTAGTTTAGCTGCTGTTGCTGCAATAAATTATTCCATCATACATAGTTTTATAGTATTCATATTTTTGATGGTTCTTTTGGCCCATGAACTTGGTCATTATTTTGTTGCTAAGAAACATAAAGGTAAACCTAGACTTCCTATATTTATACCTCTTCCATTTTTTGTTATTGGACTAACTAAGATATCTAAGTTAACTTCACGCGCTCAAAAAGAAGTTGCATTTTATGGTCCATTTGTTGGATTCCTGACTACATTATTATTAATCTTACTTAATGGTATCTTTAACTTTATGTCCTATATTCCATTGTTGTTTTTGTTATTTACAGAAACAGTTCTAAATTATTTTGGAACAGATGGATCCAAATACCGAAAAGCTAAGAGGAGTACTTACTCATGCATTTAATTATCTTTCCATTTATTCTTGCTGGACTTACAGCTAAAATTAAGAATATTCAATTTCGAAAGAATCAAAATTCTTCCGTTGAACATTCTGATCAAGACACTGAGATTGAATATATTTTAAAAACATTCGAAAGTCAATTGAACTCAACAGAAATATGGGGATCTTTAACAGATGAAAAAGGATTATTCAAACCAGAAACAACAATTAAAGTTAAAAATTAATAACTTTTTTGAAGATAACTATTTAGATATTCAAGGACTTTCCCCCGGTATGACTTCTTTAGATGAAGTTTATTTAGCTAGAGTTCTTACAAAGTTAGCGATAGGCTCAGCCACTGTTTGGTGGTCTTTACTGGAAGTCAAAGAGTTTATAGCCCTACATAGAAAGAATAAGTTATGATTAATCATGAAAATTCATCTTCAAAAATGAATAGTTTTAATTTCTCATTTGCTCTCGCAAATAAAGCCAAGGCTGATATTCAAGCTGAATATTCTACTCTCGAAGAAAGAATCTCTAATATTACTGATTCTGAAAAATTTTATGTTAATGGTTTTCCAATACTAAAAAATATACTTATGCTTCAACCTAAAAAATCTGATCTTAAAAAACTAGCTAAAGCTATGGATCGATTGGCAGATCTTATCGAAGTATATGAAGAAGCTCAATCTAAACTTTCTGTTATTGAAGCTGTTCAAAAAGATCCTAATTGGTTTGCTTGGACTTTTGGGGATTTCTCACAAGAAATTGACCAAGATATTGAACAACTTTTTAAGACTAAAGATTAACTATAATAAAGGATTATATATATGACTAATGTTAACTATTCTTTTACCGATCAAGATACCAATGGTAATATAGTATTCAGATCAACGGTTAATTCATTTGGCCTAGATCATATTACTGATAAAGATATTACTTCTTTTTATACTAACTTTTCTTCAAATGCTTATATCGATACAGGTCTGCTCCCAGTAGATGGTTCTGGTCTTCTTGCTATCCGCTCAGCCGGTAATCATACTCAAATTGCTTATCAGCATAAGCCTGGCATGTACTACATTAACTGGGGCCAATATGAAGGCGACCGAGATGCTAAAAAGTATTACATTGCTCAGCCATATAGAATAGTTATTGCAGATTTACTCAATGGAAATGTTTTAGGCGCAAGAACTTTCTATTCTCCCATTCCTATTACCTATCCTCAAGCTCCTTTGTACCATGTTAATCTACCAAATATTAACTGCAAAGGTTATAAAGGGAATGCGGTAGGTTGGATTTGTTTATATCATAAAGAAGATATTTCTAATTATCCTTTTAATGAAAAACTCGCCAAAATTCTTGATCGCTGTTCAGGCACTGAAGCCTACAATGATAATAATATGAGTGAGACTGATGGTCCACGTTTTTATCGCGATAACAGTAAACCTCATCATTTAACTAATCCACAAGCTTGGGAAGATTATTCTGATAAAAATGGTTACGAATGGACTCTTGATCCAGAAGTATGGATTCCTGTTTTAGTAAAAGATATTGATAACCAAGAAGCACATTATTCAGCTGGTCAAGAACTCACTTTTGTAGATGCGCTCTTTGGTAATTATCAAGCATACTACAGTGATTCACTTATTCCTAAACCAATTAATGCTATTTCCAGAGATGATCTTACTTTAGATCCTTCTTCTGTATTTAAATGGTTTAAACAATCATATAATGCGTCATCTGAAACTAATACAACTATTGATACTTTTAATTCAAGTACAACTGTTCGTGAAGCTTTGTCTCAAGCAGCTCCTGGTTTTGTTTCCGATAACGATCAACAAGAAGACAATGAAGACGAAGAAGATGATGACCCTTCATTTGTATGCCAAAATTGTGAATCATGTTTTCCTGAAGATGATGTCGTTGAAGTTTACAATAATGAATTAATTTGTAATACTTGTATTGAAGATGAATATACATTTGTTCATCATCTTCACAACTATGTAGATAACGATAATGACAACTTGTATTACGACGAAACTCTTGATCGTCATTATTATCTACCTGATTGGCCTTATAGTGTCAATTGCCCCACTTGTGCTCATACACATATCTATGATCCGACCTTAGCATTTCCTATTCAAAATTTGAATATCTGGCATTCTAACAGCCCATTTGTTCAAGACCGATGCGAGCAATGTATTCACCAATATATATTTCTTTCTGAAAATATAGCTTATAACGCTTGCGAATGTAGTAATTGTAACACTTCTGTTCCCAATCTAGCAGCTTCTATTTTCTCTGTTTATTATAAGATTTCTGATGATGGTTTGCAGTATCCCCTCTGTAATACCTGTGCTTTAAGAATGAAGTTATCTGATACAGATAATATTTTATTAAATAATAAACCTCTAGAACCTAATCAAGTTTGTATTTGCGGCACTGAAGCTGATACATTTCTTGATTTAGATTCTCTCAAAGTTAACCATCCTTCATTTTTGTTTACTTCTAAGAGTCAAACTGCAGATATTATTAATGCCAATCCATTGTGGATTCAAACTGCATTCCCGATTGATTTAAATCAAAATAAAGATGACTTTGTTTATGACGTATCAGTTGATAAGTTGTGCTCTAGTTGTTGGTCTCAATATACTCAAGATTCTACTCTTTATTATAATAAAATTAAACCCAATGTTGTTGCTCTTTTTGAACAACTACATAATAACAACCAAAACCTCGGAACCATTTCTGGATTGCACATCCAGAAAGCTGAAATATTTTAGGAGAATATATGTCTGAAGAAATTGAACAAGAACTTACTCTTGATGATTTAGATTATTATTGGATGTCTAACGGCATTCCAGTATTCATGGCTAATCGTCAAGATATTTGTGAAGTTGTAGAATCTTTTGGTTTTAATATTTATTATCTTCTTGGTAATATCGAAAAAACAACAAAAGCTACGCCACCATCCAATGCGACTGGTGCGGGCTACAATGGTTATAAGCCCCCTACTGCTCCTCCACCAGTTACAGTAACTATAGCCAATATGCAGTTGTTTAAAGTTGTTAACAACTTCATTGGTCGTAGTGTTACTCTTTCTGCTGAATCATTTGATCCTCAGTTTATTGCCGTAGAAGAAGAAGCTTCATATTCTATGCCAGGTATACCTTATATTCTTATCGATAAGCTTGACCAGTTCTTTAGGCTCGTTGATGCGCAACATGGCTCTGAGTCCATTGTTATGTTGACTTATGATCTTGAAAAAGAAGGTCCTGAAGGTTGGGGAATTCTTGTCCCAGATCAGACTAACACTGCAGTCCATTGCAATTATGATCCCAACAGCATTGCTGAAGTTAAACCTGATAATGTTATGATTGTTGGCTCTGTTCATAGTCATCCTGGAATGAGCGCTTATGCTTCTGGCACAGATCATAAAGATCAGGCTGATTTCGATGGCATCCATATCACTTTTGGTTGGCAGAAGTCTGTTCAAAATGGAGCCACTCAATACTATGCTGAGATGCAGATGTCAGGACAAGCCTATAAACTTGATATCGAAGATGTTTTTGAGGATTATATTATCGAAAAGGCACCAGACCCTGAAGTTGTTGGATGGACTGATAAAGTAAAAAAAGCACTCCCCCCCAATACGGTGGGGGGATCCAAAACTCTAGCTTACCCTATTCCAACAAGTGGAACTCAGCAACCGGCTACTCAGCTTGGTACAGCTGAGCACAAAAAGAAACAAGCTTTATCTTTTAGATGTATCCCAGAATTTAATCTTGAAGATAATGCTATCATTATAGCAGAATTAGATGATGAACAAAATAAACTCTTTACATGTCCCTCTTGTCAAAGCACTCTTGACGAGTATGATATTTTTGACGGTAGCTGTTGTGTTTGCGATGTACCCATTGCTGAAAAGAACACCAACGTAGCAACTCTTCTTGAGAACCTTGGATATTATTGCACTAGAAATCATATCGACAAAAATGCTCCTGCTTATTTGTGGTGCAGAGATACCAACAATTCAGATTTTATTATTCGTTTAACTCCTACAACGCTTATTAATTCTATTTTTGGGAATTCTGATCTCAATGATTCTTATGTAGTTTTAGAAGATTCTTTACTCAATGATCAAGATTCTGTACTTGATGATAATATCTTTACTCTATGTTGTGGAAGAACACTTGAAGAGGCCCAACTGCTTTGTTATTGTAACGTACAGATTCTTACATCTGATTTTATAGATTTTGAAGAAGAAACAAAAACAGTTCAAGTCTATGATTTAACTACTAAATGTTCTAGTTGTGAATATTTTTACGATGAACACTGTCCTGAATATATAAAACTTGTAGGAAATTTTGCAAATAATAGATCTTTACATCCTGAGTCTTTTGAAGAAGCAATTTCCATTCAAGACTGTGGTAGTTATATCCCTTATAGTTCTGATCTAAATAGCCACTTGGAGGCATAATGACTAGTGAAAGACGTTTTATTTTGGTTGGAGCCGGTGGAATTGGCACATGGCTTGCAGCTGGTCTTGTAAGACTTCTTGAATGGAAGTTTCCCGGATCCGCTCTTATCATTGTTGACGGTGATACTTATGAGGAAAAGAATAAAGAACGTCAAGACTTTATTAAGCTTGGCAATAAAGCTGTAGTCAAAGCTGCCGAACTTGTTCCTCAATTTCCTAATACCACCATCATCCCACTAGCTAAGTGGGTTGTTGATGATAACTTTGCTGGCGTCGTTGACGATGACAGCCCTAAGATAACTGCTTCTCAACTCATCCGTGAAGGTGATGTTGTCTTTGCAGTTGTCGATAACTTTGCTGCTAGAAAGATTATTTTTGATGCAGCTACTAAATTGAATAATGTTGATGTCTTCACTGGTGGTAATGATGATGACCTTTTTGGTTCTATCTATCATTATCAAAAGCGAGATGGTGTAGAAATTACTGCTCATCCAGCTGAATATCATCCAGAATACGATAATCCACCAGATAAGAATCCCGGTGAATTATCTTGTCAAGATCGCGCTCAAATTGAAGGGGGAACTCAACTACTCGCCACTAATATGGCAGTAGCTTCCTTTATTCTTGGCCGTGTCCAGAAAATAATAGTGTCCAATCAAAGCCCTGAAGAAACAGAAATTTTCTTTGATCTTGGACTCGGTAAGTCCGAACCATATAACAGAATGCATTCTTCTTTAGAAGAATCTATTAAAGTATAACAGGAGAAATAAAATGGAAAATACAAATTCATCGGCAGCTCAGCCGAATCGTGCTAATGGAATGGCTAATCTCCGCTACGGAGTTTACAATCAGCCAAGCAATATCGCTGGCAAATCCATCAGTGACGTTCGTCAACAGTTCGCTAAGATCTGGGGTATTCCCAACGATGCTATTGCCTATTGTGGCAAAGACAAGCTTGATGAGAACGCTGTTATTCAGCCCGGCCAGAACATTGAGTTCCACCGCCGTGCAGGCGAAAAGGGCTGATTAACACACTTACGGGGGAGGATTGTAACGCTGTTACTTATAACTAGCACATTCAATCCTCCCCCTATTTTTCAAAAGGCACGACCTAGTATGTTTGGTGATATATATGTTATTTGATTCTATTAAACTTAATTATCCAAATATTTGGATTAAAGATTCTGATTCTTCCAGAATTGTAGAGGTCATTACTTCTACAATCGATAGAGATTATTATGTTATTGATTTTCTTTCTGGATTTTCTAAGTACTGTGAAGGAGAATGGAAAAGCGTATTAGTTCCTAATCCTTTAGCTGAAATGACTGGTGGACCAGAGCTCATGGTTACATATGATCCTTCCATCTCTATGACTTATCTACTCGAAAATGCCCCTACATTTACTAAGCCAGCTACTTACTTTATAAATGTTATTGGCGATCTTAATGCTTCAATTATTCCAATGTCTCCGTACATTGCTCACTTTAAATCATCCTATCGTAAAGCTTTTTGGAATGATGATCTTTCACTAATGCCTCTTCAACTTATCTTTTTGAGTTCTCAAAACGCTCCTGAAGAATACGCCCAATACTTTACTCTTATAGAAGATCTTATTCCTAATCCTTCTGAACTTCATTCTATTGCTACGCACATTAATGCGTCTGCTCATGATCGTTTAATTGAGCAAGATAATATTAAAGATCTTGTTAATGCTGGAATTGGTCTTACTGAATCTCAGTTTATTGACCTCTGCTTAACATCTGTAGTCAATACCAATAAGCTTGATCCCAAGTTTGTTTATGATCAAAAGATGTCCACCATTAAAAAGAATGGTATTCTTGAGATCATTAAACCCACAATGAGTTTTGCCGACATTGGTGGTCTTGATAATATTAAAGATATTATTCGTAGAACAGCAATTCTGTGGAATGATCCTGAGCGCGCTAAATCTTTTGGCATTACTCCTATTCGCAGAATGCTTATGGTTGGAATCCCTGGCACTGGCAAGTCTGCTATTTGTCAGGCTACTGCAAAGGAACTTGGTTTAGATCTAGCTCGTACTGGTATTAGCCAAGTTATGAATTCTTTTATTGGTCAATCAGAAGCTAACATGCGTGCTGTGTTTAAGCAAATAAAACTCATGTCTCCACTATGTGTGTGGATTGACGAATTTGGTCGCGATCTTTCTGGTGGATCAAGCTCTTCCCATGTAGATGGTGGAACCACTGATCGTGTTCATGGTGAATTCCTTACTGGTCTTCAAGAACTTCCTGAGGAAACCTTCTTACTCTGTGCCGCTAATCAACTAGACGCTCTACGCCCCGAGATGCTTCGCGCTGATCGTTTTGATAAGATTATGTTTGTTGGACTTCCTTCTTTTGAAGAACGCAAGCATATCTTTCAGATCCATCTTAGCAAGATTAATACTGATCATGAGTATAACTATGACGAACTAGCTGACGCATCCATTTATATGACTGGTGCAGAAATAGTTTCTTTAATTCGTGAAACAAAATTCTATGTAACATCTGAATCTTTTAGACCAATTGAAACTAAAGATGTAATGACTTTTATCCCACGCACTAAAAATACAATCTGGCTTAAGCATAATGATATGGTTATGTCTATGTATCAATATGCTATTGAACAGTGGGATTGGGCCTCTACATCCCAGCTAGAAGATGCTAAAATGATATTAGGTAAAAAGATCCCTGCAAAATCACAGTCCAAACTTATTTGGAACTAATAGATAGGAATAATATGAGCGATACATTCGATAATCCAGAAGAATTTATTTCTTCTTTAGAAGATATAAAAGATCTAGCTAAAACTGACACTAAAGAATATCAGCAGGATCTTTATAAAAAGTGGTTTAGATCAAAAACTCAAAGTGGTTTCTTGGCTATTCGTCCTTGGAATGAAGCACTTAAAATGAAGATTGACATTGGCAAAACTTCTTCCGAAGGCAAGCTTGCCAGTAGCACCGCTGTCTTTGTTGATACAATTGACTTTGCTGCCTATCTTCGCTCTATTGCCAATCTTACAGCAACAACTAATTATCCTGCCAATGAAAGAATGGGAGTTCCTACCAATGAAGGATTTGTTTCTTATGGTGGAACAACTATTGATGGCAAGCCTATTTCTAGAATCTTCAAAGCTCATTACTGGCAGACTTCTGATTCAGTAGATCCTAATTCTTTTGTTTGGAAGTGTGGTCATTTTGCTGCCCGCAAATCAGATAGTGGAGCTTTTATTCCTGATATGAAAAGTCCATTGTCTGTCGACCAAATTAAAGTTAGCCGTCAAGATATCTGCTCTATTTCATACTTGATGGATCTTTCAATGGTTTCATATGTCTCCAATAACCAAGATTGGTACGAACAATGACCGATGAAAATATTCCTTCACTAGATTCAGTTACTGCTGAGTTTATTACTAATCTTTTTCAAGAAGTTATGACTGGCATTCATGCCCAAGTTGAACAAAGACTTCAGACAGTAGAGAAATCTATTGAATCTATTGAAAAGCAAATAGCTTCTCTTATTCTTGGTTATGGAGAGCAAGCTGTCTTCATGGAGGCCTTAGTCGCTCAAATAGCCTACTCTACAGATGAAGCTCGCGCTGCTTTCCATAACGATGTTTCTAAGTCTAGAAGAGAAATGCTTGAGGTTATGCAACATGCATCAAAAGGAATCCTGGCTGACCAAGATCAAAATCTTGCCACAGCCGTTGCAGACATGGTTGACTCAGAGCTGTCTAATACAGACTCCTGATCTATCTTGTTTATTACTAGTTGATAATTCTACTTTAGAATTACTTCATAATTTATCTTATCTATCTAGCATATATCCTATTGTTCAATCTATATATCCTGATGTTACATCTTTATTTATTTCTAGTACGTCTTTTCAAGAATTTATAAAGACAGGAAAAATAGAAGTCTATTCAGTTGAGGTAAATAATAATGATTATAAACAAGTTCCAATCCCTGGAACATCTGAATCAAGTTTTTAATCAACTTTTTGATTCCCCATACATTACAAAGATTACTGCTGATACAGTTGATGTTGTTGCAGCGAGTTTAGACGAACCTCGCAAACAATCCCTAATATCTCTTTTAAACCTGAATATTAATCCAGACATATATCAAGATGTATATATATACTTAGGTTCTAAAACAGACTTTAAGAAAGAATATTATTCTAATATTCCAACTTCACTTTATGAAAAATATTACAATGTTCTTCGTGATCATAACGTCATCATGGCTGCAACAGCCGCCTATGTTGTTATTAAAAGAACCAATCTTTCGCAATCTATTTTAGATCTTATTAGTTTTTCAATAGACACCACTCAAGCCTCCGAACTCATTCCTGCTCTTATAATAAAACTGAATAATCTGGAAAAAGATGTAAAATATTATGTTCAATATGTTGAGTCCTTAGAAAACCAAACTCAAGAACTTCTTAATCAAACTTCTAAGGCTAAAGAAGACTTATATAACAAAACTATAAGCACTTGGTATTAGTATGTCTGATATAAATAAACCAATTACTCTTGAAGAGCTTTTAGCTAAGATGATTGTTCCAGAAGAATTTTCTAATATATTAGAGAAAGCTTCTAAGAAATTAAAACTTAATCTTCCATTAATTAATACTCCATTAGATTTGTTCGAATCTAAAACTGCACTTAACTTAACTAATACATCGGAGTCAGTAATGCACGATCTTAATATTGTACCCAACAATACCCATCCTTCAGAGAATGAATCAAACAATATTCCTATTTTATTTGATGAAGATTCTTCTCAATATTATTTTGAATTACTTACTCCAGATACCAATTATACTACTCGTTTTTGGATCAATTCGATTGACGCAGCTACGCATCCCTCACCTTCACCCCACCTTTGTAGGGAGGGGGAATTTATATATGATTACTTTGCCTCAGGTGAAATCTACATTAATATCCCTCAAGGTATGCATATTACTTCAGTTGCTAAATCATTCCCTAATATTTATAAAAATCATATAGTTTCTTCTGATGGTCAATTAAGAGAGCATCCGCAAGTTTTGGGATATGCTCCTAATATTCATGTAACTTCCTGCCCTTCTCCTTCTGTCGATCCTTTCTCCCCTAATCCGGTTTATGCTTGGAAATTTAGAATTGATACCTTTTTTAATCTCGTACCTTCTTCAGAGGTTAAGGGTACTAAAAAGATTATTTCCCCTGCTCCTTGTAAGTACTTGACTTATCATACCGATGATACTAAAATTACTTCGGCAGATTACGCTTTTGCTAATATTCCGCCAAACATTCCTTTGTGTTCTTCTCCCGTCCTTTCTTCTAAGACATCCATAACAGTATGTTCACCTTTTCATTTAAGCAGAATAGACAAACACTGCCCTCAATATATTGCTCTTTCTACTATCATCAAAACAACTGTAGTTACTCCTTTGAATAGTGAAAATACATTAAATATTCAAATGCGCTACAGTCGTACTTTGAATGGGGAACATTCTTTTGTTGTAGAAAATATGACAGATAACGCTATTTTGACTACTTTAAATTACAATAAAGAATCTGATTACAATGGAGTTCTTGTAGAAGCCAATAATATTTTTCAAGAATTCATATCCTGTTATGACGCACATACTTTTGAGGATAAAAACACAGAACAGGAAAAAGTTTCTGTAAACAAAGTTAGCTATATACAAACTCTTATTGGAGCTTAAACAATGTCTTTATCTGGAAAATTTACCCACATTACCAACGCTGAATGCATTAATTCTTATCTTGTTAATGTTGACTTAGATCCCGCTTCGCTTGTAGCACATTCGGGTCTAACAAATTATTATAATAATGTCCCTGGTTATCCTCTTGAATTAGCTCAGTCATCTGTGGACAATGCACTTGTAAATGATTCTCTCGGTGGATATTGGTATGATAATAAAGAAGTTCCCACTCTATTGAAAGTAGATGTTTCTTCTATCTTTTCTGGCAAAACTCAAGACGTAGTTCACGCTCATAAAAAAAGCATTAGCCCAAACGCCGATTCTTCTTTACTCCCAATAGCTACTCGATACATTACATCTGAAGGTTATTATTTTATAGAACGTCCTCCTTTTCAAGTTGAAGTAGATTTATACGTTACTAAAAATAGATACGCCACTAATCGTAGAAAAATGAATCCATATAAGATTTGGGTTCCTTGGACTCTTACAATTTTCAATCCCCATGATTTGAGTGATGTAAGAATTATGTTTTCTCACAAACCTCTTTCATCTATGGAAGATGTTTATTCTCCTTCATTCTTACCCAACTCTTATAACGATGGTAGAATTTGCTTTGCTTCTAGTCTAAGTGAACTTTCTGTAGAGAATATAGATAAAAAAGATATTCGCCACATATATTCTACTATTTTCAATGAATATATGAATGGTGGCTGGAATTTAGATCTTACTCCAAATGTTTATAGCTGTCTCTTATACACATCTCCGAGCCCACGAGACAGGCAGAAATATCGTA
>ENA-OSIY01001153-OSIY01001153.1-marine-metagenome-genome-assembly--contig:-NODE-1153-length-14366-cov-6.381832_pt1 | contig 14366 bp, 37 predicted proteins | sample MGYA00237884_ERZ534233 | MGnify/ENA primary metagenome ERZ534233 (study PRJEB26412, sample SAMN06343840) | marine metagenome | isolation source: estuarine water | place: USA: Columbia River Estuary... | reverse complement strand
TCACAATACATGTCTGTGTCATAGAATCGTCTCCCTTACGTTTCCGCTTACACGATAATATACGCTATATTCTTCGGTTTGGCAAGACCAAAAATCTTCATATTTGGTCAAAGCCTCATTTTCATTTTCAGCCATCACGATGCGAATGTCCTGAAACTCTTTCTCTTCGCTCATATAATCAGTGCGATACACAGTGCCTTTGACCAAATACGGAATCATAGTGCGGTTTCTTTCATATACCGAGTTGCGATTTCAAATGCTTCATCAAGAGTAAAACGAGTTGAATCAATGAACTCTTGAGTTCTGCTTGATGGCATCGCTTCAAAGATACGATGCAATCCTTTATCCAAAACAGTTGTTTCAAATACCTTCACACACCACTTATCTCTGCCACGTTTTTCAATGGTGACATCATCGCCAAGGTCAAACCGTGTTGCGAGTTTGAGCATTTCTTCTTGTGTCATGGGCCGACCCATCGTCCAGTTACAATGCCGATAGGACCAATGTAGCGAAAGGTGAACTCAACGTCTTCGCTCTCGCCGGGTTCATTGATCTTGCTGATGTATGGTTGGTTCACACCGTTGTGCGACCAAGGGACAAGAGAAAACCAATCGTTAGAAAAAAGAAACTTTGAGATTCGTTTCTTTGATTTCAGTTGAAACAGTTCAGTTGGCATTGTTACCCCAATAAGTTAGAAAGTTGTTCATGTATTCATAGATGTGTTCAGCGCCGACAGGGTTCTTGGAATGAACCATGAAAGAGAACTTTTCAGGAAACTCTTCTACTCCATCCATCACCATTTCACAAATACGCTGTGCGATTTCATAACCAGTTTTTTCATTTTCACCAAGATCATGATCAAAACTAATCATTGCTGGCATACCATAAGTCAGAATAATATCCTCAACTTCGTTCCAGTTACGGGCAATAACCCAATCATGCACATCATACATGTATTGTTCAGTGAGTGATTTCGCCCAAGTGACATTACTTGGATCGCGCTCATCATCAATGAAAAGATTGTAAGTCATATTAGTCTCCATACCTCAACAGAAACAAAGCATAATCTGTTTCGCTTTCAAAGTCAACATTACATTCATCGGCTATGTAAAAAAATGCATGATATGGTTGCAAAACTTCATTGATGATTATGCTATGCCGACTGCTGTCCATATTTTCTTCAAACAGATGTTCAATATCCTGAATGAAGTTTTGCCATTCAACTGGACATGCGCTCAATACAAATCCAAGGTTTACTTTATACATTCAAATCAGAAAACACAGAAGATGCAAATGAACCCATCTCTGACAGCCCAGCTTTGTAACCCGCAAGCCAAGCAGTGTATAATGCTTCTTCTTGATCGCCACGCAGCAAGCCAGCCAGCATGTCTTTATTTTCTTCAAACCATTGTTCAAACATTATTTCGTTTCCTTACCTTTTATATATCCAGAAATATATGCATGTTCAAGCCACGCATATAATCGTCGTCTTGCTAAGTTATGAGACATACGCCCTGTCATCACCTTAGCAAGATCAACTTCGTCATTTATACGTTCCCATCTGGTTGACGAGTTTTCAAGTTCATTCAACCATTCATCAAAGTCCATCTATTCTTCGTCCTCGTTTTCAGGATCGTAAACTTCCCAAGTTCCTGTTTCATAGTCCCAATGATTGACGTTGTAGATTTTACATGCAAACATGTATCCAAACAGTTCAATATGAATGCTTGGTCCTGCATGGTCTATTCCACGCCAACAAGTATCAACCTCTAACCGAAATAACTCAGTTGGCGACCATTTTGTAATCTGAAGTTCTGCCGCCCAGTTGGTGGAAAGTTTCTTATCCCACACAACATAGTCTTTGCCGTTTACATTGCTTTTTGCCCACGGATTGGTAATAGAAAATGAAAATCTGATCATTTTGGTTCCTCTTGTTTGAAGACTGGTGCGATTCCAATAGTAACACCAATGGATTTTGCATAGTTTTCTTTTGCAGTTTTATATGATGAGATGAAGTCTTGTCTGACCGCTTCTGCCAACTCATCTGGAACCAACGGATAGTTTCCATTGCACCGATAGCATTCCGCATCCGCCCAAACTGAATACCCATTTTTCAAAATGACTTCACGATTTGAATCAAGAGTATATCCTAACTCTGCCATGTAAGGATCAAGGTTCTGGTCCCAGTGAAATGGAGTCGGTTCTCCTTCTTTACACGATGACAACAGTAATACCAATAGAAGTGCGTTGATCGGAGCGATAAGTAATGCAAACACAAGTGATTTGATCATGTCCACTCATTTCCTCTATTACGTTCTTCGTCTGTGAACTGACCGCCCATACGATCAGGACTGAGACGCCATCCCATGTCTGTCACACTTTCTTCAAGTTTTGAAACTTTTTTGCGAAGATACATGATCTGACCAATGAGTTGTTCACGGCTCATCTCTTCCAGATCAGTGATGTCATTATTAGTCATGTCAGCCTCTACTGCTTGTGAACGCCACGATTGATATAGCAGGGATCAACACTACCCACAACGTAATGGCAAGTGCCGACCTATACTTATTTGTAGGCAATGCTTTTGCTGCAACCAACAGAAGATAGGTTGTAACCATGCCTAACACATAAAGAACGATTGAGAATATAATCACTTGAAGGATTCTTTGTATTCTTTATGAGACACCCACTTCAACTTGTCTGGATTCTTTTTGAAATATGGATCAACGTATAGTCCTGCGTCTGCCCATACTTTCTTATCAATCCTTGATGCACCTTCAATCAAGATGAAAACAATCGCGAATAATGGAACAATAATCGCGGCCATAACAAGTGCAAGAGGGTTCCACCAGTTCCACACAAACCCCAATAAATCACCATTATGATACATGCTAGTCACACGCAAGTGCCACATAATGCGACCAAGTGGACGCACCGTAGTAAACTTGTTATATTTTTGATTGCCGTAAGTAGACATTAGTTCTCCAATCTGATTAGGATACAGCGACTATTTCAAAGTCTGCCATACTCATGTTGCTCTTGAAATCGCGATAACGAGAATGACTGTTAAACAACACGCCAATCTCCACTGTGTGCTTGTAAGGATGCGCCTTATGGCCACTACCACAACCATTTGTGGTAATGGTATAGAGCAATCCATTTTTCTTGTAACGAAACAGTGTCATCGTTTCTCCAATGTTTACAGTTCGCCAAACTTTTCTTTCAGGCGAAGAAACTCGTTATATTCGGAATCTGCTTTTAGCTTCTTCTTTTCAGCAGCAGCCTTACGCTTTTTAGCAGCGGCTTCTTTTTCTTTTTCTTGTTCAGCTTCTCGCTTTGCACGTTCCTTGTCGTTTTCAGAACGATCATATTCATAACTGATATTGATACAGTAATCGTCGTAATATTCACGCACAGTTGACATTTCAACCCGACCATCGCCTACCATGCCATTGACACGTGCTTTTTCAACAACCAAATCTATGTTAGCTTTTATCTCGTCGGCAGTTCCTTCAAAGTCATAACGACTTACTTCAAAACTTTCATGAACTAACCATTTACCATCAACTAAACGTGCCCAACCCATATTGTTTTCCTTTTTAACCCATAAGGATGCGGTCAGCCACTTCGCTCATATCATGAACAGTCGTGTAACCTTCCGAACCTTCGTTGTGATCATGAGTGATTAGAAATCCTACAAGACCAGCTTTATTACCCGCATCAATATTTTCGGGTTTATCTTCAATCCAGTATTTCACGCCTTCATATTTCTTGACGTATTCAACCAGAACTTCATCTTTATCTGCGCCCGTATCAAGACACACTAGTTCTTTCATCCAGCCTTTGCCGAATACATTATCCAAGTTTACTTGCCGTGCATGTTTAGCAGCAGGGTCAAGGCTCAAAGACGTGATCACAACAAACTGGTATCCAGCTTCAACCAACCGAGCTACACCAGACCGTGCGCTCCGTAGTGCTTCAAGTTGTCCCATCCAAGCACTCTCGTTGAACGTCCGAACAAGTTGTTTTCCCAGTTCACGAGGAATGCCGTATTGCTTATCAATGCTGTATTGGCTTCCATCAATGTGGTTGTATCCGTGGCTTACCATCCACGTCTTGAAGGCTTTCTCCCAGTCAAGGATCACACCGTCACAGTCGGTAAAGATTATTTTATCAGACATTCAAACTCCATTCCTTAGATTATTGTTATATGATTTTTTGGAGGGAATGTCAATAGGTATTTCAAAGAAATCCGAGAACCATTCCATCATCTTCGTCAAGGATTTCAACCAAGCACCGCCCAGAACCCTTCGGGTCTTCTTTGATACGGTATTCGTTTGCTTCCATCAACCGACATGCTTTCTCTGCCGCAAGACGATCATTGAAGATTGTATATACACCCATCATTATGCTGCATACTTTCTGTTTTGCTTGAGGTTCCACTTTTCAACAACCAACCCGTCATCGTTCTCATCAACCGCGATGTAAGCAACCGTCTGCTTTACATTGGCATAACGATAACCGCAATCATTGACAAGACCGCCAACCCATACCAAGTGAGGATATTCGGGGAACATGCCAGTTTCGTTGACAGAATACTCAAAGTAGTTTCCTACTTCTTTCTCTACAAACCGCCCTATCGGCTTCTTAGTGTGAGTCCAGAATGCCATGATGATTCTCCCCGTTGCGATTACTATTCAAGAATACGCTATTTCGTAGGATTGTCAAGCAAGATCAGTCGTAGAAGTTTCCTTCTACCCAACGAAAAGCGTCTTTGCCGTTTATGGCGGAATCATCAAACCATGCGCCATCTCCCAGAGGAAGTTGACGGTTTGCTATTCCCATGGCTTCAAACTTGGTATTGCCTTCTACTTCAAGAACTGCACCGTTGTATTTGAACACGAACTTTTTCATTCTTCATCCTTTTCGCTGGTTACAGGTATTGTATATAGTGATTCGTATAGATTGTCAACATTATTTTTGGTATTTTTTGAGAAGAGGATTCAAATCTAACTCTTTTTTTCTCTCAATGGCGATTACACTGGGTTTCTTCTTTATGAATACTTTCCATGCGCCTTCATTCAGTTGTTCTATGTGAGATACAAATGGATCGGAATTGGACCAATGAAAAAACTCTGTGTTCATTGCTCCAATCCCTGTAATAATAACTACGTGCTTTACGTTTTTCCAATAGCATTCTTGAGTTATGCGTCTGTATTCTTTCCACGCATTATGAACGCTATATCCATGCAAATCAACTGGCATCAGCCAAGTTTTATAGATGGGGCGAGTCCTTCTCGTATACACTCCGACAAGAACTGGTTGAATTTATCTGGGTATTTTGATTTCACATGATTGATGATCTGATTGAAATCCGCAGTCTCTGCGCTATTCTGTTCAATCTTACTATCAGTGATGTTTATGATAGTGGTTGCAGTCTGACGCCATAACTTGCGAACACGAGTTACGAAGTAAATAGTCTCAACCATCTGTTGTGATTTTTCATGCTCTGCCCAGCCTTTGATACTAGTGTTCACTCCAGGTGCAGGTATATATGAGTGCTGTATTACGATATATGCTTTTTGTGCCATGTTATTCCGATATTTCTTGGACTAGAGGTTTATTATTCTAGGTTTGCAACATTCTGACGAAACACGAATTTGCCGTCTTCTATGTAAAGCTGCCCACCTTCGTCAGTATTTATCATAAAGATTATCCAATCCTTATTTCGGATATACTTGACCCTGTATTCACTTTCATCCACCAGACGATCCAGAACACTCAAACTATATCCATTAGGAGCAGGATCGCCAACTATTACCGTATGATACTTTCCATCTTTGATTTGCAATTGAAAGTGTTGAATTGCAAATGGAAGATCATTGGTATCATTGACTACGATCTTTACTCCTTCACCTTCTTTGGTAAGAGTTCTAAATGGATTTGGAGGGTCCAAGTTTATAGCGAATGATGACAACTCTCGGTGTAGCAACAGTTCGTATTCGTCATACAAGTCTGGAAGTATGATAATACGTGGTTCATAATCAATCATTTTATCCTGCAATATATTGAAGTTCTAATAGTGTAGCACTCAAGTTGATTTCTGGATCAGCGACTAGCGCATGATTTACCAAGCCATCACGAATGCATAGTAAGGCTCTACCTTTGGTTTTGGTATCTTCGCCAAACCAATCAAGGTTTTCGTATAGTTTGCGAAAGACACTTTCATATTCTTCTGGACGTGCTTTCTCAACGATCATCTTGCGGGCTTCGGCTACCTTCTTGAGTTGAAACAATGCAACATACTCAAGAACCCAATCGCTCTCGCCGCCTTCACCCGAACTTGGTTCTTGAAGCTTACCATCAACTACGTTCTGTTGGACCATGCCGATACATTTACGCAAGTCGGGATAGGTTGACTTTACATACACGTCAAGATCGTCTGGCTGAAAGGTAATGCTTTCTTCCAGAAGAATAGTCGCAATACGAACTGTAAACTCTGTCTGGTCCAACTTGGCAATATGAAACCCCTGACACCGCGAATGTAGTGCGGGGATTACCTTGTTAGGGTAGTTACATGTCAGAATGAACCTACAAGTAGTTGAGTAGGTTTCCATCATGTTACGAAGGATTGCTTGTGCGTTCTGTGTAAGGTAGTCGGCTTCATCAAGAAGAACATACTTGAAGTCACCAGAAAATGGCAGAGAACCAGAAAACCCACTGATCTTATTTCTCATGGTGTCAACGTTGTTTTCGTTTGAGGCGTTGATGATCATTACATCTCCGCTGTCCACACCAAGTTCGTTTAGCAGGATTTTTGCCAAGGTAGTCTTACCAGTTCCCGCCGCACCAGAGAATAGAAGATGAGGGATCGCTCCTGACTTCACCCAGTTTTTCACTTGGTTCTTTTGCTTCTCGTCACGAAACACATAGTTGTCCAACGTGTTTGGGCGATACTTTTCTGTCCATAGTTCTCTCATTTACTTTTCCTTTAGGAGGTCTAATGCAAGGTAATCATTTACTACGTTATCATAGTGTTCGTATGACATTTTCTCTAACTCTGGATATTTGTTTTCCAGACGTTTGTTTCTCAGATCAAGTTTTATTCCATATGATGTGTTGGTTCTTGCAAACTTGTCTCCAACGAAATCGGTATATGGAACAATAGTTGTTTGTTCTGATGGATGATTATACACTATTTTTTTGGTGGTTACAACCATTCTTCCATCACCACGACAAAATTTACATGGCTCTCTAACAGTGTCATAATCATTTCGGTGATAGTCAACCAACTCTTTGCGAGTAATAGTTCCGATGCCGTTACATTGTGGACACAGTTGGACACTATTGGTTTGAATATAGTCTACCGAACTTTTCCATTCTACGAGATTCAACATTTCATCAGGTGGAAGTGTCATGTATTACCTTCTCTTTCAGTTGTTATTTGAGGGGTTCATAACTTCGTCAACCACCTCAAGTATGATTACGTTGACCATTTCCTGCAACTCTTTGATAGCCGCTTCTTTGCCGAACAATCCTATCAAGTCTTGAATAACGTCTTTAGTAATTTCAAAGTTCATATAGTATCCTCTATCATAAACCCATAATCATCAAACTTAGGGTGTTTAAAAATTCCAAACTTGCCTTCAAACTCCGCAACAACGACAGGCGAATCTTTAACATTTGGCCCCCTGTAATACCGTGCGTTTTTATATGCCATAGTAGGCATACCACGCTTTTGTTTTGCTACTGAACCAAGGGATGCCCTCTTTATTGCGGCTGTATCATTCTCACACGTATTGCTAAATGAAGTTAGGATTTTATCCAGTTCATTACATAACTCGTTTTCTGTTAAAGTGCATTCAACTTCACTTTTGGGAATGCTCATTGTCTGCATAGGTTTTCCAGTTGTATCACGAATATCGGATTTTGATATTGTCAGATAATATATGTAACCTATGGGTGCATCAATGTTTTCTACCGCGACCAAATCTCTCCAGTTTTCAATCATCGGCATTGACTCTTTCCCTATATTCTGGTTTATCTGGGATAGACCAAGGAAACGATTCAATATTTACACGGCTATCTCGTGAAGTGAAGTAGGACTTGTATGGCTTTCCATCATAAATATCTGGACTTGAATACCATTCCCAGAACACAATGCCATCCATCCAATAGGCTTGGTTATTTTCTTTGAATACGTTGGATGCACGGCGGTTCTGAAATACTCCGTGTCCAACTTCATTCCACTCATCATCTTCACCAGTAAGAGGAGTAAGTGGTTTGTATGCCAATACACGTTCTAGGATAGAAAGAGCATATGATGCACTAAATCCGCTATGTTCTTCTTCACTGAAAAGTTCAACCATGCGAATGATGTGATCGCGCATATGGTAATCCATACCATCGCCAGTTATATCAGAATTGCCTAAGTTTAGAAGGTCAAGTTCTTTTTTGGCGTATTCTACTAAGTTTGACATTATACCTCGTTTGGATTAGTTTCGCTGACACCAAGGATGCCATTGGGATCACCAAGCCAGAATCTAATAGAAGTTTCACCCAAGTCAAAGGTTTGCCCGACACTCCATCGTCCATGATCCATCAGAACCCATTGACCAACTTTTACATCAGTTTGTTCTGGTCCAATAGCATAAACTTCTGCCCATCGTGGAATAATCCCACGCTCACCTGCCTCAGTAGTGCTGTCATCAAGAATGATCAATCCAGAAGATGTTTTCTTTTCGCCATGTTCTAGATTGATCAGTAGTATATTATTTCCAAGTGGTCGGAGAGTTCTCATATTAGTCTTCACTCAACGATGCTGGAGTTTCTGGCATAGGTTTCACAACTGGGGCAGGAGTTTCTGCTTTGGTTGGTGCTGGTTTTGCTGGTGCAGTTGGCTTGAAATCTTTTTCTGCATCAAATGGAGTAGAGAGTGCAGCCTTATCGCCATCAATCTTGATAGATGATTTCTTTACTGCTTTTGGGTTATTCTTGTTATAGTGCTCACGTGCGATTTGGTCGGCGGTTTTTTCAATCTCGCCGCCTTTGCCAAGTTGGTCGCCACGTGCGTTTGTTTTTGTATTTCCAACTGCGATGTTAGTTTCTTGCATCAGTTGTAGTTTTTCAAAATCTACATCAGCGCCTCTAGAACTTTTACGTATCATATTTTATTCCTCATTCATTTCAAAGATTCTTTTCAAAAAATCTCTCATTATTAGTTCTGCCTGATTGCGTTTCTGATCATCAGACATGAACGGATTTCTGTCAGTATAAACTTGGTTTATAAAGTTCAGACATATTCGTAGTTCTTGTTCTTCATGGTATGACAACTTCCGTTTACTTGCAGGAAATTTTATTATAATATCACTCATTTCAAAAACTCTTTTATGTCCAAGTCGTATTTCATGCTATCAATCTTGTGAATTCCGATTAGATACAAAACGTAGCTTGCAACACTTGACCCTCTGCCTACTCCCCAAACAACATTATGTTCTCGCATCTTATCTACCAAGTAGACGCAGACACGAAGAACATCTAACAAATCATATTTATCATACAGTTCTAACTCAAGATCAACTCGTTCCAATCCATCCAAAGGTGTTTTATTCTTGATGTAAGAACATATGTCCATCTTCATATATTCATCAGGAACAAACCATTGTCTCTGGCATTGATCATCAAATTCCGAAACATCAATAGAATATTTCTTGAGAGGTTCCATCTTGGGAGTTGTCTGATGGTTTAGAGTTAGCGCAGTATTATATTTGTCAAAATCTTCGTGCCATTCTACTTGATCAACGTTTGAAACATCTACTCCATTATAGAGCATATCGTATAAGTCATGACGGTTATATACCACACGACCATACTGGTCTTTAGTTAGTTGATCAATCTTTAATGATTTGGGGCTTCCACTTTGGAATTTCAATAATCTCTCCATTTTTGGGAACCCCCATTTCTCCTGTCACAATTTTATCTATATCTTCAAAGATATTATCAGAAGGCGGAGGATTTGTCAAGTCATCATCTTCATCTGCCAGAAAATCATAGAAGTCCGTGCTAGGACGGAACCACCATGGAACAGGGTAGAAGTGTCTGCCTTCACCTATGAATGTCTTCATATCAGGAAGCATTGGATATTCTGGCTCTGCATAGGTATAACGAATAGAGGGAGTTGAGACTTTGCTTCCAACTCTTACACTCAACACTTCAAGATTACCATCTGCGATGGCGTTGAACTTTGCATGTAGAGTGATTGCTATCACATCATTTGTTGGAATATATGGGAATAGGACTATGTTATTGTCAGCGAAATCCATATCAATTGGTGCTGTTGGATGAGTTAGAATGCTGTGATGCAGCAACTCTTCAATGAAGAACTTTATCTTCAAGAAGGCGGCATTCCCTTTTTCTAGTTCTGGGGTGGTCCAAGCAAAATCAATAGATACTTCAAAAATGTCACTGAGTATTATTGGTTCTGCTTGGATTAGTGTAGCATTGAATTGTGTAGTAAAAGTAGTGTAACTGTTTACTATGTAGTCGTCTGACATTTATACCTCGTATGTTCGTAAGCCATTATCTTTGTCGGATATTTCTCCGTTGTAAAGATAGATGGTGTCTTCTTCAAATTCTTCGTCCGATTCCGTATAATAATCATACATCATGTATAACTTAGGAAACGTGCGGCTCACTTTTATGATAAGTTTCAGCAAGTTTATGTTGTTTGATTCAGTAGAAAATCTAAGATTGTCATGTCCTAGATCATATTTTACATCTGAAAAGTTCAGTAATGTTTGCCAGGTTTGAAACCATTGGCCATACATAAACTCTACAAATCTAGTTATTTCTACATCGGTTCCGTCCACAGTGATACTATGGTTTACTTTTTTAGTAGGTATCGGTTGATGCATCGGTGTCATTGTCTTCTCCTATGATGAATGAATCAGGAGTGCGCTCGTTTATTATATCAAAACGCATCCGATCTAACCGTTCGCTAAGTTCCGATTGCAGCATACCTAAGTGATACTGCAATTGCAACACAACGTGGTCCATTCCCTGACGATAGGCGATGTTTATTTTTTTCATTACATCTTCCATCTTTTCATCTAGTTCTTCTTCGGAGAGACTTGAATAGTCGTTATACATACAAAAGTCCTTCTATGTCTTACCTATATGTATTTATCATTTGGGCATGATACTTGCTAGAACCTCTTTATTGATTTCTTCAAGTAGTATGTTTTCCAACTCACTATTGATTTCGTCATGGTAGCTTTTTATCTTGTTCCGATAATCGGAATATGACAGCCCAAGAAGGCATAACATTTGATTATACACATCGGGCGTATCAGCCACTTCTGCAAGAACTTCATACTCTTCTTGTCGGCGTTCATTCCATTCCTGCTCTGTGAGACAATATTCATTTGTCAGACAATATTCATTTGTCCAATTTACAGACAGGGTGCGGCTTTTAGCTTGCACCGCTATTTTTTGTATTTCAAACTTTGGTAAGTCAGAACTCATAGATCGCCATCTTTACGATTTTCGGAGTAGTAGGGGTCAAAGTTTCCGCCTGGGTAGCGGGCTTCCAGTTTGCGAACATTTTCAGCAATCACTTCATTTGGGTTTTCACCGATTGCACGAGCGGCATTTACAAAATACCATGCAATATCGCCAAGTTCGCGTTTCATATGAAAGATCGTATCTTCATTCATGGGCTTACCTTGAAAGATACATTTCTTCACTACTTCTGCAAACTCTCCGCCTTCTGCACTCATTCCAATAGCACCCGTGAGTAGCAGTGAAATGTTGACGCCCTGAGTATTGAGTTCACGCAAACGAGTGATCATGATTTCAAGATCGTTGGATGCACCACTGGTTACTGCTGCTACGAAGTCTTGATATTTTTGTAAGTCAATTTGTTGAGACATTAGGTTTCCTTTATGGTTGAATATTAGTCATTATATCTGATTTCTCAACGAGTTACAAGGAAAAAAAGACCCAGTAGAAAGAATCTACTGGGCCAGTTGGCGAAGAGGACTAGGGTTTGATGCAGGGAGCACCAAACAAAAGTGCAGGGCAAAACCCTGCACTAGTATTTACTTGTAACAGATTAGAAATTATGTGCCTACATACACTCAATCTTTTGATCTTCGGTGCTGTAATACACGCTACTCACTCCAAAGGCAGTGATGCACCGTGCACATCCATTACACGGCTTCGCCATGCCATAACGCATCTTCTTACCTTTTGAATACGCATGTTTTGCTCTGACGATAAACAAATCGCACTTAGTAAGATGTTCAACTGAAATACGTTTCAACGCATTTTTGATGGCGTCAGTTTCTGCATGAAGATAAATGGCATCTTCATTTTTCTGGTAGGGGATAACAAACGGATGTGATTTCATGCTATTGAAACCATAACTTATGATCTGGTTTTTATAGACTACCGCCGCTACGATTTTGGCATTCGCAGTTGATTCATGATCACTTGCCATCAAAAACAACGTAGAGACGATTTTATTTTGTTTGTCGGTCAGCATTCTCAATGTTTCATAAAAATTACAACTCTTGGATCATTCGGGTGAACAACTCCATCATCATCAACAAATGAACTTACTCCATTCTGCACAGAGTATGGTTCACTTGGATTACCAGAGTTCATGTCGGTGTCAAGATGAAATCCATTTCGCTTGTAGAGGGTGTAAAGAGAACCTTCAATTCTGCCTTCTTTATTTCTAACGGCAAAACAATCAAGTCTGCTTGCGCCATTTTGGATCGCATCCTGAACGATTGCATTACCAGATGATCCCTGTGTAGAGAATACAGATACTAGTTCATCGCCGTGTATAGCATAACCACTACTGTTGTTCAACCCCAAAAAGCACTTCATCTGATTATATTCTTTAGGAGAATAGACAGTGAGAGTATCTAGCCCTCTAGCTTGATCGCCTCGTGCTATGTCATTAGAACGAATTCTTGACACTGCCTGATAAAACACTCTGCCGTCAACTTGCTTGAAGTTGTTTTCATTAGGGATAAGGCGCTGACCTTTTTGTAGTTGTTCAGGGTCAAGTTTTCCTATGTCACCGAATGCTTCTGTAATTTCAGATATTTTCATAATTATTCTCCATGTCGTTGATGATATTTAGCAAATCGTCAACAACTTTCTTAGTTTGTAACCAAGAAGAAGATTTGTTACGTCCATCCATATAAAGTCGTTTGTTCACCTCAATCATGACACTCCATACATTCTTGTTTTTACGGTAGTATGGTAGTGGAACGATTGAACCAGCGAATGGAGCATCAATCATGTAAGTTACTTGATTGAACTCAAGCACGTCAACCATTGCATCAATGACGTGTTGTGGAGTATGATATTGATCTGTTCCAATACAGAAGTCTGGACGAATACCATCATAACTGTTGTGCGGCATCGGGTAATCATTGAAGCTATGGCAATCCACAATCATTGCATGATTTACCAGTGACAGAGTGCGAGACACTTTCTTAGTCAACGATGAATGATGCGGAATGTAATAATCATCAATGATGGAATGCTTTTCTTCTGCCGTGTATGTTCTAAGAGGATTTCCGTATGAATCCTTAGTATAGCATACACCCATGCCATACTGTTCCATTGGGTCATCATGAACAAACCGTTCAACGTCACACACCAATCTACTGATGTCACAGACAACTCTGTCGGAATCTTCATGTTCAAACAGTTCATCAGTGAACCAATCAGTCATACGAAAAATATCCTCAGAAATCTGAGTTTTCTCAAAGTGAATGTTTGGAGGTATATAAGTTGAGGAATGCGGAATATGAAGTATCATTTGTATTTTCTATCGGTTCAATGTCTAACGCTATAGAGGCGTTCCATAAATCAAACCCCAACAATGCAAGATGGGCAGCTTGCCATTCCTGCAATAGATGGGGTTCATCATTTATTAGGTAGAGATACACGTATTAGTCACCAATGCAAGTATCGGTGCAATTCTCTGCGTAGATATTCCAGTATGCTTCATCCACTTGATACTTCCATTCTGCAACCATTTTTGGGTTCAGATGTGCAGTCATAGTAAGGACGATGCCCCAGAGACACGTGAGAATAATCATAACATCGCGAACCGTTTTTAACATTTTATTTCCTTACTTGAGGAAGAACAGAACATACACAATCATGCCGATTGCAAATGACGCGCTTACGGTCAACGCAACGTTGGCAAAAAGATTGTGAATACGAGAAGCAAGTGTTTTCTTTTTTGGAGTTTCATCGCTCATTTCATCACCTTTCATGTTTATTTCAAGTAGGTAGCGCCAGTCCAACTGATGTTGTATCCGCCTTCAATCACGTTACCC
>ENA-OSIY01001152-OSIY01001152.1-marine-metagenome-genome-assembly--contig:-NODE-1152-length-14370-cov-6.726859_pt1 | contig 14370 bp, 15 predicted proteins | sample MGYA00237884_ERZ534233 | MGnify/ENA primary metagenome ERZ534233 (study PRJEB26412, sample SAMN06343840) | marine metagenome | isolation source: estuarine water | place: USA: Columbia River Estuary... | reverse complement strand
GTGACCACCCACAAGGATATGACATCGAATGGAGAGGCTGGAGAGGCAGACAGCGTGTTTGATGAGTCCGATCACCAACGGCTTCAGAAGGAGGCTCAGAAGGAGGCTCAGAAGGAGGCTCAGAAGGAGGCTCAGAAGGAGGCTCAGATAGAGCATGACAAGACTGTAGCCGTCGGCGGCGCCAGAACAAAAGGACGGCGTACCAATAAAAATAAAAGTAGGAGCAGAAAACACAAAAAACCATCCACCCGACGCAAAAAACGTAGAGGAACAATCAAACGTCATCGACGCAAAACAAAAAAGAATATAAGAACCCGTCGTCACAAACGTTAAGCATATTTTTCAAGAATGGCATTAGGTATCAAGATATTTGTCATATCGGCCAATTTTTTATAACATTTATTAATGGTCACCTCTGAAATCTCACTGATTGAACTAATGTCTCGCTTACTAACATTCATATTACATGCTTGGGCAATAAAGTATACAATTCCAGCTGCCACCGAATGAGGAGTGTTTTCTGGTATCAAATTATTACGCTGTATACGTATGGCAACAAACTTACACACCTTTGTCAGTTCTGCGTTAATGTTTAGTCTGCTACAATAACGATCAATAAACGATTCTGGTGTAGTTTGACACAATATTGTTTTATCTGTATTTGCCATTTCGCTTTCAAGCTCATTAATAATGGATACTGCGTTTTTACACCCTCTTGTTGCTGAAGCAGAATCCAGTCGAAATATCTGTGCTATTTCCTTTGCTGTTCGAGGATAGTTATTCACGCGAGCAGACAAATAGATAGACGCGGCTACAATGCCGTCTCGATTGTGACCTCTAAATGTTTTTGTTTCAGAGACACGCTTATGAAATCTCATTGCATCATCAATAATCAATTTTGGTATTCCAGATTGGTTTCCAAGAATTGTAATACGTTGAAATTCATCGTATTGCGATTTCTCTTTATATGGCATGCCTATCCAGTCAGTATACCGCATAATTTTTCTCATTTCATATGTCGATGAACCGCTTATAATGACTTTACAACCAAAGCTCGACTCTTGTAGAAGCGGATTAATCGGCATACCACATCGGGTTGGGTCACTTGAAGAAGAATCCTCTGCACCATAGTATCTCCATTCAGCTGATTGGTCAAGCGAATCAGTATAAAGGATTCCGCATTTCTTATTTGTACAAGTTTTAAACCCTTCATCTGTTACAAGAAGTGAACCAGCACAACAATCACAAACATCCCGGTCTGTACTGCTATACACACATTCTAATGTTTCATCAAGAATCTCTTTATCAAATTGACTCCAAAGAGATTTTTTATCATGTTTGAATTGTTTTACTTTTTTAGTTTTTGAAGAACTCATTACTTTATGTAAAATATTATATGTTTTGATATTTACTTCAATTTTATAATGTTCTCATATGTTAATGGGTGGTTCTCCCTCTAAATTTAAAAAATATAAGTATCCTAAGTCTAGAGTTGTATACGAGATAGATAGTATCGCAGCTAACTATATATACACAGCTCAGTTCAAAGATTTGAAGAATCTAACTGATTCAAGCTACTGTGATAATTTAATTATAATGACATCAGAAATTATTGCCAACAAAATGCATAAAGATGATATTAAATACCTATCGAATAGACTGACAAATGGAGTTAATGTTAAAGAATTATCAACTAGCAAGACATTATATATTAAAAAAACAGATTTGGAAAATTTAGATACTAGCAATTCTACAACTAAAAAACATATGTGTATTGGTATAGCAAAATTTTACATAAAAGTAGGACACTTATTTAGTGCAATTTTAAAAACAGTTAATCCTGTTTACGATTATACAGATTTGAATGGTGAAAAGAAAAAGGTAACACTTTCAAGAAAGAATTCTATACACAAGGATGCAACTATAACCATGTTAACAAGAAACAACTTTTGTAACATTCGCGAAGATGCTCTAATTAATAATCAAGATTTTGAAGTAGACAACAATGCTCCTGTGACAATAAACCCTCGATTTTGCGAGATAAATGAAAAGAAAAATAATTTAAGCGATGACATCGGAATGCCTGAACTTGAAAAATTATATTACGACATTTATGATTTTGAAAACGGAGGATTTAATAGTATGAGCGACAAAATGAAAAAAACATATGAGGAGGACGTCAAAACTCTAAATGATTTATTCACAGGACAAACTGACAATAATTCGCCGGTTAAGAAATTTAGTGATATTAAATTAAAAAATTACAGAGGAAGCGAATTATGTAATGAGAATGCAAAGGGTGAGAGCGGAAATTACAGAAACCCATTATTTGTTAAATATGCGCAACATGTTAACAATATGATGAAAAATACATATACTAATCAAGAAAAATTATATGGAATACTCAAAAAGCTTTTTGTATACCTTATAAACAAAGACACAGGTATAAAAGAAATAATTATAAATCCTACATTGACAGAATCTTCATTACAAATACTTGTAGATAATGCAAGGAACCTTATAGTGAATTTGTATGTAAAATGCGAAACAGACTATGTAAATGGACTTAAAATATTCGAACAAATCGTAGAAGACCAAATCATTAAAACAGCCGGCCGACAAGTGGTTGTTCTGAAAGACGAAATAGAGAGAAACTTAACAAACGAACCAACGTCAACAGATGAGCAACCACCACCATCAGCACCAGCAGAACCAGCAGCAGAACCAGCAGAACCAGCAGCAGCATCAGCAGCACCATCAGCACCAGCAGAACCAGCAGCATCACCAGCAGCACCAGCAGCATCACCAGCAGCACTACCAACAACAACAGTGCCACCAGCAGCAGCACCAGCAGCACTACCAACAACAACAGTGCCACCAGCAGCACCAGCAGCACTACCAACAACAACAGTGCCACCAGCAGCAGCACCACCAACACTACCAACATCATCAGCAGCAGCAGCAGCAGCACCACCAACACTACCAACATCATCAGCAGCAGCAGCACCAGATACATCACTACATAATATAATTGAAGACAGATATGGTCATTTAAAGATACATTATACCGGACACGACCAAGTTAAAACAACTTTAGAAGTTGTTGAAAACAGTTATACAAACGATTTTGAATATTTTACAGCTTTGGATGAGTTACTATATGAAAACAAAAATAGGTTTAATGGAAAGGGTATCATTTTTAAAGATAGTAGAAACATTGGTATGGAATTCGTTAATATAGAAGAAGCAATAGAATTTTTTCGTCAGGAAGTCTTAAGTATAATGGCCTCTAGAATGTACCGTAACGGATTTAAAATTGAAATGTAATAATAAAACAAGTAGCATTACATTATGGAAGAGCCAGCATACCAGATGTATTTTGATGGCGGTTCTCGGGGCAACCCTGGGCCAGGTGGATGTGGATATTGTATTTTAAAATTAAATCAACCAATTTTTGAAGGTAAAAACAAGCTTGGTGTATGTACAAATAATTATGCCGAATATAAAGGACTTCAATATGGTATATCTCTAGCAATTGAAAAAAATATTAAACGGATTGCTATCTTTGGAGATTCGCTTCTGATTATTAATCATATGAACGGAAAGTGGAAGTGTAGACATAAAGTACTTCGCGTCATATTTGATGAAATAAATGTAATGTTGAAATCATTTGATTACATTACATTTAGTCATGTTCCTCGTGAGAGAAACAAGCTTGCTGACAAACTTGCAAACGAGGCTATGGATAGTCGTTTGTGATCATGAGCCGAGTTGATAGAGAAGAACCTTTAAATTGCAATATGTCTAGTTCTTTTTTTGTAGTAGGAAACGAATCTGACCCATATATATCTTGTAACAGCAACCATTCAAAGAGTCCTCCTGGATACACATATACATTATAAAATCCTAATTTAATTAATTGATTATACTTTGTCACAATTACATCATCGCATGCGTTCATTCCATACACTACAACTGTTCTATGTTTGTTATTTTTTTTTAGCAAATCATTTAAAATAGTTGTTTCTTCTGACGCATTTAACGTGTTAATTATTAGACATTCCTGAATAGAAGAAGGCATTGTGTTAATTATTATAATGTTGGGGTCAACTATAAAACTTTTCATATCTTCAAAGTTAATTTTTTTGACAGATTGTGTTGCTCCCATTTAATTAAAACCATATAGATATTTAAATGATATGTAACTCAATTAAAATTAACAACAATTTTCACTTCCTCGCGATGTACTGATTTTGAAGCAGACACAGATAATTCTTCGCGTTTTTTCCTAGTTTTATTTGCCATATCTATTACTCTTTCTCTCTTAGACGTACTATTGCGACCGTTCATATCAGTTTCAATATCACTATAATGTTGTTTAATATATTCAATAACATCATTTTCTATAGCCCATTTAAAAAAATTCAACTGTCCAATTGTAGTCTGAATATAGTTACCATCTTTATAAGGAACGCTTATCCTGTCCCATCTACAAAAAGGGTCAAATCTCTTTTTTGAATATGCTCTTAATTTAAGTTTATAATCTACATACACTTTAAATCGTTCCTTGTTATTTATGTCATAGGTAATATAGTATTGTTTTGAATAATTTGTAGCAAACCAGTCTACGATTCTCAATGAAATAGAAGATTCTCCATTTATAATAGACAACATCTTATCCATATTGTTATCGCTATTATAAAAATTAATTAGGTTCTTTAGCAACAGACTATTCTGTGTCTGTTGCGCACTAGACATTACAATAAAGATGTTTTATGTTTTAAATGCTTATTTTGTAACATTATTTTCTATATGAGAAGACTTTGGTCGTAAAAATTGTTCCTGTACGTCAAGGTCATCAATATAACTGCTTGTTATAAAAGGATTCTGTGTCATTTGTTTTATCAATTGACGGTCATTCATTTTCTCGTTCATTTTCTCTCTATCTTTTGAATGTACAGCCTCTTCTAACGCTAGAGCAACAGGCGACACTTCAACGACGTCGACCTTTTCTTTTACACACAAGCTTCTTATGGCTGGTTCACCTCGTCTCCATATTATGTTCTCCATAATGTATATTATTTATTATTTCATTTATTTTGACTTAACTAAAGTAAAATTTTTTGAGAACTGAAATTTTTCTTTATTTATGTTTCGTCTTTGAAGATTACAATGTAGACACGATATCACTGTATTTATATTGCTATGATTTTTTTTATTGTCTATCCTATCTAGAGTCCATTGTAATGGGTCTCTTACTATTCTGTATATAACCTTCACTCCTTCACTACAATATTGACATTTTAAATTACACGCTATCAGTTTTTCTTTTGCTTCCTGTAGAGAAATAATTGTTTTTGCGTCATGTATATGTTTTTTATTATCTTGATTCTTATATCCCAATAATTTTCGTTCTATTGCTTTCATACATTTATCGTCATCCACCATTAGTAGTGGTTTTGTTTGTTGATGATCAAATTCTATTGTATCAGACCCTATTCGTATTCGGTTCTCTTTTTTAACATGTAAAACGTCATGACTATGCTTGTCGTTTATGACAATGGTTTTCTGATTACACATTTAAAGTGTATATTCATTAAATAGACATAAATACTACTTGTTTTTAAAAAGGTTAAACTTATCTCTTTAATATATGAAAGAATGCAAGAACAACAAGTTGTTGTAGATTGTCACGATCTTAGGAATATTCAGTATAAAACTATGCTTATGAACGGAAAAACAATGACGACATTTAAACCTACAGAAACAAACAGTAGTTGTGTTGAACGTTTATTAGATGAAGAAATGAAAACGAATAAAAACGTAACCTGGGCAAGACTAGACAAAGGTGAGAAAATTCGCAAACTAAATGAATATGTAGATACTTATTCTAATGACCCTAATAATTTTTGTACAGACGCAGAATCACTAAAGCAATATTTAATTATCGCATTAGACAGAAACCGTCTTCAAAAGGTAAGAGAAGTTAAATATAATAAGGAGACAGGAAAGATTGAAAATATTCCATGTCTTATATTTAACCCATCCACAAATCGATTTACTCTTAACAGAAGCGACAAACGCGTATCGACTATATCTTCGCTTGGTACAGGAAATACAACACGAAAGAAAAGAAATGTAAAGAAAACAAATGATAAAATTGAAGGCGATATAAACGCAACATAATTATACTAATTATGTGCTCGCTAACAGAATACGAAAAAGAACTACTAATGGAAACGGTATTCGACTATGTCACTATTATAGTGGAAGGTGAACCTTTATTCGTAAGTAATCAGTCATTTAATAATGATGTATTTAATATCATATGTGAAATTATTTATATCCAGTTTAGTGAGTTTGCTACAGAACAAGAGCTTGATAGTATAGTAGATGAATCATTAAAAATGTTCTTTATTTGTATCTATCCTACAAGATCGCATGAATCATCTTATATTGTTCGAAAACCAAATATTAGCGGTATATCAATTACGTTAGACTATCTTAATAGCGTACCGCAACCAGAACAACGCACAGAAGAATGGTTCAAAATTAGACATAATTATCTTACAGCAAGTAATGTTTGGAAAGCTTTCTCTACCGAAAGTTCCCGAAATCAATTAATATATAGTAAATGTGTGCCTATAGACACTACAAAATATGATAGTGTTAATATCGAATCACCTCTTCATTGGGGACAAAAATATGAAGGGGTCTCTCTAGAATGGTATGAACGAGAATATAAAACCAAAGTAGGCGAATTTGGATGTATTCCTCATAAAAATGCTAACTTTTTAGCAGCGTCTCCTGACGGCATAAACATAGATGTTACATCTGATAGATATGGCAGAATGGTCGAAATTAAAAATATCGTCAATCGCGAGATAAACGGTAATCCAAAAACAGAGTATTGGACGCAGATGCAGTTACAGATGGAAGTATGTAACCTGGATGAATGCGATTTCGTAGAAACACGGTTTACAGAATATAATGATATCGATGCGTTTTTGAATGACGGAACATTCACTATAACAAATGACGGAAAAAATAAAGGCATAATGATGTTGTTTCTAGATATTAGAGGAAAACCACTATATGAATATGCTCCGATTGGTATATCAGAAACATTGTTTGCTGAATGGAATGACACTATTATGGAAAAAAGAGTTGATTGTTCATGGATTAAAACAATCTATTGGAAGCTAGATGAAGTCAGTGTTGTATTAGTTGATAGAAATACATATTGGTTTAGCGCAGCAATTGTTGAATTAATAGATTTATGGAAAATCATTGAACAAGAACGAATAACTGGATACGCGCACAGAGCACCAAAAAAACGCAGCAGGACTGTCTCCGAAATTGATACAGTATTACCAAAATGTTTAATTGACCCATAATAGATTATTAACATTGGCATACCATTTAAACATTTATATAGTAATAATTATAATGGCAAATGAGCAGATGAAAGTTACGAAACGAACCGGTGAACTAGAAGACTTGTCGTTTGATAAAATTCTTGCTAGGATTAAAACACTGAGTACAACAATTGATCCACCGTTAAAAATAAAGTATGCCGAATTAGTTATGAAAATCACAAACCAACTCGTCCCTGATATTAAAACGTCAACTGTTGACGAAATTGTTGCAGACCAATGCGCTTCAATGTCTACAACCCATCCTGATTATCAAGAACTTGCGTCGAGAATTGTTATTTCTAATCACCATAAAAACACGAGCGATTCTTTTTTAAACATTGTTAAAGAACTTCATGGGTTTATAGATGACAATGGGAATAAGTCTCCTATGGTTAGTGATGAATTGTTGTTTATGGCTATTAAATATTCAACAATAATAGAGTCCTCAATTGTCTATGACAGAGATTATTTGATTGACTATTTTGGTTTTAAAACACTTGAACGAGCATATCTGATGAAGGTTCGTGGAAAAATTCTAGAGAGACCACAACATATGTGGATGAGAGTATCGTTAGGAATTCATAATAACGATATTAATAAAGCACTCGAGACATATCGTTTCATGTCGCAAAAATTTTTTGTTCATGCTACGCCCACACTATTTAACGCAGGCACTCCTCGTCAACAATTGAGCTCTTGTTATTTAATATCCATGGAAGACGATAGCATCGACGGAATATTTAATACACTGAAAGAGTGTGCGCAAATTAGCAAGTGGGCTGGAGGAATAGGACTACATATTCATAACGTCAGGTCATCAGGAAGTCATATTAGAGGGACAAACGGGGTTTCAAACGGAATAACGCCAATGCTACAGGTTTTCAACGCAACCGCGCGATACGTAGATCAGGGAGGTGGAAAACGTAACGGGAGTTTTGCAATTTACCTTGAGCCATGGCATGCGGATATTCTAGATTTGCTGGAACTAAAAAAAAATCACGGAGATGAGTCGCTGAGAGCACGCGATTTATTTTATGGTATTTGGATGCCAGACGCATTTATGGAAGCAGTAAAATCTGACAGCCCTTGGTATTTAATGTGTCCTGACATGTGCCAAGGGTTGTCAGATTGTTACGGAGATAAATTTACAAAATTATACAATGATTATGTAAGCAATGGTAAGTTCAAATCTAAAATCTCGGCAAGAGAATTATGGTACAAAATTTTAGACAGTCAGATGGAAACAGGTACGCCATATTTATGTTATAAGGACTCTGCAAACATTAAAAGTAATCAATGTAATCTAGGCACGATAAAATCATCAAACCTTTGTACAGAAATTATTGAATATAGTGATAAAGACCAAACAGCTGTATGTAATCTTGCTAGTATTGGTCTACCAAAGTTTGTTAAAAAAGACGGCACGTTTGATTATGAAGAATTACATGCTGTAGCAAAAATTGTAGCGTTCAATCTTAACAAAGTGATTGATGTTAATTATTATCCTACCGATAAAACTGAGCGAAGCAATCTTCTACATCGTCCTATCGGGATAGGCGTACAAGGTTTGGCCGACGTCTTTGCGATGATGAAACTACCATTTTGTAGCGACGAAGCAAAGCAAATCAATAAGGATATTTTTGAAACAATATACCATGCGGCAATAGAAACGTCGAATGATATCGCGTATACAAGACTTGAAGATATACATTACCTTAAATCAATACATGCGACAAAATCAATCTTTTATAATCACGACATGACATTGTTAGATGTGTCAAGAAAATATAATGAAACCGATGCTTACACACAAAAAATTCTGGATAAAATTAAGCCAATTTTTGCCGAAATGGATATGAATGAAAGTACGTCAGGCGCATATGCAGGTTTTGACAGTTCTCCGATGGCCTTGGGTATTTTTCAGTTTGACCTTTGGAAAGTTAAACCATCAAACCGGTATAACTGGGAAGCATTGAGAGATAGAGTGGTAAAATATGGAATTCGAAATTCACTTCTGGTTGCTCCAATGCCTACAGCATCAACCTCTCAAATCCTAGGAAATAATGAGTGTTTTGAACCGTTTACAAGCAATATTTATGTGAGACGAACATTGGCAGGAGAGTTTATGGTAATTAATAGACATTTAATGAAAGAACTCGTCGAACTAGGTATGTGGAGCGAAGAAATTAAAAATAGCATTATTGCTAACAATGGCAGTATTCAACATATTGAAAATTTGGATAAAACGATTAAAGATAGATATAAAATTGTTTGGGAAATGCAAATGAAAGATATAATTGATATGGCAGCTGATAGAGGACCATATATATGTCAATCTCAGAGTATGAATTTGTGGTGCAGCGAACCAAATTACAAAATTCTAACATCTATGCATTTTTATTCATGGGCAAAAGGGTTGAAGACTGGTATGTATTATCTACGTCGAAAACCGAGACATCAGCCACAACAATTTACGATTAATCCTACAGAAGAAAAAAATTGCGAAATGTGTTCTGCGTAAGATTCAAATATACTTTACCATATACGTTCCTTCTTTGAAATAACCGCATTTATTTTTATAATATTCGCGAGAACCGATGCCTGAAATGACTGCGGATTTTTTAAGTCCGTGTTTTTTAATAATATTTTCTGCGATGTTAATCATTAGCCGACCATACCCACGATGCTGACTGGAAACAGTTGTGGCGTTGCCTACTCCAATGGCTTCACCATAAACATGTACTTCTCTAATAAGTCCAGCACATTCCAACTCTGGAACGAACCCTCCTCCGGGATTCGGATCAATTCTTAGTCGCAAAAACCCAATACATCCAATATAATTATCGTTATCTCCTCCGTACCACATTTTTGTTCCAGTCACATAAAATACAATAAACGAATATATATTAAACCAAATATAAGCAATATTCCAGTAATTAGCGACGGCTTCAACTGAAATATGATATTCTATGCCATTAGATGCTTCATATGGTCTTACGACAATATGAATCTTGTCATTGAGTTCGTTGCGGTCTTTAATTTCCATACATCGAATACACAAGCACCTTGTGTCTTCTTTTTTCATCTGAGAATGAATTACTTGTCGAAGATTTGTTACTTTATTATATCCAGCCTCAATTGCTGTAGAAGGGATATCCCTTACAAGTCTTTGAATGCGAACATATGGTTTCGCCCTAGTTTTATAATATTTACATACCCGAACTAAATCTTCAATATTATTCTCCGAATATGGTTTATAACTCCCATCTGCATACCACTCAGCAATAGTACTTTTAACAATACGGTCTGGACGACTTGACTTAACAACTGCGCACGGGTATATTTTAAGATCATCAAATTGAACATCAGGGTCTGTCAAAGCACAATCAAACATTTCAATATCCTTTTCAGGACTGCTATAAGGAAGGTCAGGCATTAGATGAACAACTACTTTTAATCCAACTGATTTCATAAGAGCAATCGCTCTAATTGTATCTTTTTTATAACATCCTCTATCTAATTTGCTAAGAATAAAATCGTCGTAATGTTGAACACCAATTTGAACGCGTGTAATGCCCCACCTTAGATAACTTTTAATAGCTGTTTTGTTTATATAATCTGGACGTGTTTCAATAGTGAGCCCGATTACAGCGTATTGGGCAGTCTCGTTTATTAAGATTTCCTCCTCAATAGTAAGCATTTCGCGAGGAGGGTCTTGTCCATAGGTATTGAATGCCCAGTAGAGTTCGTTGATTGTGTCCTCGCGATATTTGTATGGAAGCACATCCCAAGTACCGCCTGATACAATCACTTCTATTTTCTCCTTGTTTGATGATTTTTCCAAATTGCCTGTTGTGAAATAGGACTTAAATCTGTCCCAAATCTGTCCGCGGATGAGATGCTTCTCGCCTGAGTTTTTAATACGCTCTGCCCTGTCCATAAGCGGTTCGCCACTAACATATGATTTAGAGTGGGTAGGGTTACCTTCTATGTCTGTTTCAGTTGGACAGTAACTACATTTTTCAGGACACGAAAACGAAATAGTATTACCTGCAGTTGTTAATACAGACACCACTTTTACACCAGACTGCTTTCTCATTCCGCGTTTTACCATCCATGTAGATAGCGTTTGACTAATAGGAATATCCTTAAAGTTGGTATTGTATGCCTCCCGAATCTCACGTTTACTTGGAGCAATGTGAAACAATGTTCTTGTATCACGATATACTTCCTCAATCACTTGCTTGATTTTATTTGGATTGTCTTCTGTGTTAGCAATTACATTCTCAATGAAATATTTTGTAAAATCGTAGACAGTTTCATCAATGATGATAGGGATTTTAGTTGAGGTTACTTCTTCAATGTCAGTAGGTTGCATGGTTTAATAATATCAGTTATAGTTTTGACTAATTATTCAATTTTACAAAAAAATGTTTAATCACAGAGATTCATACAACTTATCAAGACTAGAATCTACAGAAATATCTTGTTTTTTAACATAATACAAATAACATCTCAAACAAATAAGAACATCAACCATAGCATTGTGTGTGCCTTTAGGTTCGAAGCCGAAAAGTTTATTATGAAGTTCAGACAATGTAGGGTATTTTATGTATGTGTCTCCATTCATACTTTCTTTTTCAATATTACAGAAATCTTTAGTCGACTTCATAGTACAATATTCTGGTTTTCTAACACCATTTGTAGTAAAATATTGTTTGCTTTTAAGCCGGATAGCTTCTACCATACACATTCGTTTATCAAAGGAAATGTTATGAGCAACAACTACTTCTGCTGTTTTAAGATCATTATTAAATAGCCCCAACGCATGTTGTATTGTGACTTCTGATTCTTGAGAGACTTCGTTTGTAATTCCGTGAATTCTAGTGCTTTCTTCGGGAATATCAATAACACACTTTATAATATGGTCCTGATAGTTCAACAATTTTTTAGTGTTGTCGTCGTATAAAATCCAGCTAAGTTGAACTATATGAGGCCATTTATCGGTTTCTAAGATTGACGCATTTCTAGACGTCGGAAGACCAGTGGTCTCTGTGTCAAATACTAGAATCTTCATTTTATAAACCACTTATTAAAAAATTGTCATTTCAATTTATTACTAAAGTTTACGAATAAAACTAGGAAGTGTTAGGGTGTATATAATTTTTGATTTGTCTGCCATTTTATTGATCGTGCCTTGGAGATTAATAACCAATTCATCCGTAGTTTTGTCTCCAATGTTTAGGCTACAATGAATTGGTATACACTCAATATCACATGATTTATTGTCTAGCCTATTTGAAATTTTAATTTTAGTTTCTTGCAAAAGTTCTCGCGAAATCTTTCCATATAGGCATACATTTGGGATAGTATGATAGTTGATTGAAGAATTAATCTGGTATTCAATCCTAGTAGCTGATTCTACATCATTCTCAATAACCATAAATTCATAAGAAACTTCGTCGACAATCAAACAATTGAACCACATTGTTGTTAAATAATCTCCGTTAGCACGTCCATTGACTATTGTCAACACAAATTTCTTGTTGAGAACCGTCCATTTGTCACAACCTTCTTGTTTTACTGCGAAGAAATAGTACATATCGGTATGTTGTCATCAATGTTTCGTTATGATCAATCAATTTTACGCCTAATGTTTATGAAAGTTTTTGCATAGACCAAACGTAGCTCTATGGTATTTTGAAATGCCATACTGTTCTATTCCGGCAAGATGCTGTTTTGTACCATACCCTTTGTTTTTAACAAGTCCATAGTTAATGTCAAGTTCGGGCTCGTTTTTACATAAGTCTCGTATGTAATCGTCTCGAGAAACTTTTGCCAAGATAGACGCGGCTGCAATACAAGTGAGTTTGTTGTCTCCCTGTTCGATTGTTGTGTTGCGAGCAGGCATTAGACAATCATTATCGTAAAACATATATGAAGTAAAATCGTTTCCATCTACTAACAAATGAGTATTGTTATATATAAGAGATAGTTTGTCAACAACTTCTTTAATTGCCCTATGCATTGCCATATGGGTCGCAACGCGAATATTGTAGGTGTCTATTTCATCTTCTGTTGCATATCCTACTGCCCATGAAACTGAATTGTCCTTTATATATTTAGCTACGTCATGAATCTTCTTGTCAGAATGAAATTTTTTTGAGTCCTTCATATCTGAATGTTTAAAATCAGATTCCTTTGGAAGAATAACTGCTGCTGCATAGACTCGTCCAAACATTGGACCTCTACCTGCCTCATCTATTCCAATTTCAAAATAGCTGTCATCACAATAACGTGTCTGCATATTGAATATTATATTTTATAGTTAATCTTTTTCAATTTAACTATAAATATTTTTCCAATCATAGAATATATGAAACGCAAAGGATTAAAAGCATTTTTATTATTATTATTGTTAATTATACTCAGTTGTTTTTTAGCGAGAATTAATCGAGAATCCTTTTCTGATAACAGTCAGGAACTATTGGATGAGATTAAAGATGCTTCTAATAAAACGAGTTATCTCAAAAAAAAAGGCTTGTATAAGAGACAAATTCCTATAGGAGAAGAAGACCTATACATTTTAAAATCTCAAATTGTCCCACCAGTTTGTCCTGCATGCCCTGATTATAGTTCTTGTTCGTCAAAAGAACCTCCTCCTCCATGCCCTGCGTGTGCAAGGTGTCCAGAACCTTCTTTTGAATGTAAAAAAGTACCAAATTATCGTTCTAGTAATAATAGTGGATTGCCTGTACCTGTCTTGAATAGTTTCAGTACATTTGGTATGTAATAAATTTATTGTTCTTTTAAAATAATCTATGTTTTATGCTTTTTTTAAACGTTTTACATTTTTTTTTATATTTTTTATTTCTTCTGCGGCTGGTTTGTCTTCTTGGGTTGTATCTATTAAGTCCGCCTTCATCAAATTCAACATCTTGACGTTTATTAT
>ENA-OSIY01001150-OSIY01001150.1-marine-metagenome-genome-assembly--contig:-NODE-1150-length-14391-cov-12.232360_pt1 | contig 14391 bp, 20 predicted proteins | sample MGYA00237884_ERZ534233 | MGnify/ENA primary metagenome ERZ534233 (study PRJEB26412, sample SAMN06343840) | marine metagenome | isolation source: estuarine water | place: USA: Columbia River Estuary... | reverse complement strand
CTAATATAGTTATGGCGAATAATACACTACAACAAATAGCAACAAATTTAGGAGTAACAGGTTATGATAATACTAGCCTACTCATAGGTATAGCTGAATACTATGGAGTTGATATTGATAGATCTAAGTGTTTAATGTTTGATATCTTAGAAGCTGCAGGAGGTGATGCTCGTAGATCTAATAACTACATGGAGGATATAGTAGTAACATTAAGAGGTAGTAGAAATTCACTCAATGTTATTCAAGCTTGGGAAAACGCAACAATATAAACTATGGGATGGTGGGGTAATTGGAGACAAACAGCTCCAGCACATATCGGAAATTTACAGGCTACAGATCTACTAGACTGCACATCTATTATAGGTGGGGTGGAAGTTAATAACACTATTACAGGAGCTCAGATAATAGCAGCTGCTAGTGGTGGCTCTAGCCCATATACTACAGTAGGTAATAGTGCAGGCACACCAGTAAACAATTCTACAGCCAACACCATTAGTGCATCTATCCTTATACCTGGCAGTACATTAGTAGCTACTAAAGTATTACAGCTAAGAGCACAAGTAAGAAAGATATCAGGCACAGGTACAAGTAACATAAGATTTTATATTAACACTACCAATAGCTTAGTAGGTGCAACACAAATAGGGCAGGCTCAGAATATGACAGGATCAGGACAGATGCAAAGGGTAGCTAGAGATTTCTATATAGATACAAATTTTCTATTATGCTACTTACCTACTAACCCCATTGCTACAGATCTATCCTCAGGCTCTTCTAGTAGCATATCTTATACACTAGCTAATGCATACTACCTTATAGGAGCAGTGCAAAACTCTACACTTACAGAATTTGCAATAGTAACAAGGCTTAACTTAATGACTTACTAAGATGGCATACGCTAATACAGGAGATTTTAATGTGCTCTATCCTACACGTAGGAGAATGGCTACTATACTTAAAAGGATATTAAGAAACGATATAGTAGATGGTGAAGGTACATTAGTAGAAAGTATCAGGATTAATGCAAGGATTACAGGCTTTGAAAAATTAGAGATACAAATAGTAGCCATGTATTACTTTATATTTCTTAACAATGGTGCTTTCTTATGGAATGGGGGTGTAATTACTCCTAGAGATTACGTAGCACAATTTACTGAGGAACTTTATAACGAAGGTATAACTGCTGAAATTTATTCTCAATATACTGAATGGCTTACTAAGAGATATCCTTTAGTAGAAGCTGTTGAGGTATTAGAAAGGAATCAAAAGTTAGTGTATACATTTGAGGCATTAGATCCTCCTGCAGGATTTACACCTGGCTTCCCTTTAGATGTCTAACTCTTTTTTCATTCCCAACATATTGAACACATAGGTAAGTGGTAGAGCTCCTACTGCTTCAGTTTTAGTGATATCCCCATCAGTGAGACCGTATATCATTCTCTCCCAACTCCACTTGTTATTCTTTACTTCAGCCTCTACCTCTTTTATCTCTTCAGGCTCCATGGCTGCCTTATCCTCTGCTGTTAGATCCTCTTCAGCTTCACCAAATAAATTTTTATACACATCTAGAAAATTCTCCCTAAACTTAAGAAACTCAGACACTATACCATACACATCAGTGATAGGCAAATCTAAAAACTTCTCAGCTCTTATATGGATATCATAGTCATAAGGCTCTAGCACTACCTCACCCCACTCATTGACCTTAGTTTGCCTGTATAGGATAGCACATATCTTATCTATGTTAGTGTGGTAGTTATCATTGAAATAATAGTCCAGGTCAATGTACTCAAAGAGGCACAGCTTAGACAAGGGCTTTATCTTCATACCTAAGAGCTCATGCTTATATTGTTTAGATGGTTGAGTGTTTGACCACTTCATATCATTTACCATCTGCACCATCTCATCTAGGTCTAGCTCATCTACCTCTTCATAAGTCATGTCAGTGACTATAGAGATTAATTCACTATTGTAGCCATTGGCTCCCTGGTCTTTGTCTATTTGGCTTATCTCAATAAACTGCTCAACTGAGATATTACTCCACTTCTTGGGTAGGTACATCTTCTGCTTTATCTACTTGTTTGATTAGCTTATTTGTGATGAATAGCAAGTAAGGAATAGCTATGTTAGCCTTAAGCTCTTTAATCAATTTTGCCTTAAGTTTAAGGTGAGCTTCTGCATAATGTTCAGCAGGTGTAAGATCATCACTCTTAAAGAAAACTGCTAACACATCTGAGATATATCCCTTAGGTTTAGCTATGGCTATTTTCTCAATTAGCTTAGTATCTCTTACTGTCATCTTAAGCTCAGCTGTGTAGCTGTATCCTGCTAACTCAATTTGTGAGATGGTAGGGTAGTCTACCTCAGGGATAGTATTGAATGCATTGGTGAACTCAATAAAATCAGCCACATCTACATCATGAAATTCACTCTCAGGTATGCCTAGGCTAGCAAAGATTTGTAAGTGCTTATCTACAGCGTCAAGCTCCTTGTTATTGCTAAGCTCGGTTATTACTTCAAACTGCTCTATAGTCAGCTCGTCAAGGTGGTTAGGGATATCCCTTCCTAAAATAGTTATCATAGTTAATTTTTTTTACAAATATACAAATAATATAATATAGGTATGGCAAAAGATAATTTACCTATTTACAAAATTACTATTGATCCTGAATACTCTGAAAATGGGGAGGATTTAGGGATAGAACAAATAGCTTTTACATCCACTCCTGCTATCAAAGTAATGGGTATGGCTTTTAATAGTCAAGCTAAGAAAATGATATTTAAGGATAATGTAAAGTATCGTATTGTGGCACCTGCATTAATCCCTATGGAGATCTATCGTAAAGATGATGAGGATGGCAAAGAGTACTATGTATCATTCAGCAAAGAAGAGATAGAGAAAATTCATTCTAAGTTTATGAAGGATATGTCTAATAAGGACTTATTCAATCTAGAGCATGATACTACTGAGACTGTGCCAGCTTATGTACTTGAGGCTTGGATAGTAGACAACCCTACAAAAGATAAAGCTTACTCATCATTTGGTATAGAGGTACCTACAGGCACCTTAATGGTAACAGCTCAGGTAACTGATGTTGAGTACTATAACCATTTGGTAGATAATGACCAGGTAGGCTTCTCAATAGAGGGATACTTAGGCATGAAATTAAAAGCAGAAACACAATTAAAAACCAAAATAAATATGAACAAATTACCTGATGGAGAACACACTATCGAGGATAAAATCTATGTTGTAAAAGACGGAGAGATTACTGAGATACGTGATGTTAAAGTAGAGGAGACCACAGAAGAGGTAGCCCTAGAAGATACAGTAGTAGAAGAGGAAGTAGTAGAGGAAGAGACTATGGCTGTAGATCCTGTATTAGATGCTGAGGCAATACTAGCAATAGTTAAGCCTGCAATAGATGCAGAAGTTAATAACATAGTAGCTATGATAGCAGATTTAAAAGCACAATTAGAAGAGGCTTTATCTGTTGATGGCGAAGAAGAGGTAGTTGAGGAGGTTGTAGCTTTAAGCGTACAACAAAGATTAAGTAACTTTATTAAATTTAACAATCAATAAAAAAAACAAACAATGAGAAAATTAAGATTTGACTTAAACAATGGGGCTAATGCAACCCTAACACCTAATGCTGAGGCATTCTATGCACAGGCTTATTTAGGATCATCTGATATCGTAGACAACTTTCGTACTTTGCCATCAGTGAAATTTGAAGTAGCTCTAGGAGCTGTTACTTTTGGTGACATCCTACAGCCTTCTAACTGTGCTTTTACTGCACCTACAGATACTTTATCTGCAAAGATTATGAGTGTATGTGCTCTATCTGCAATGGCTCAGATTTGTCAATTTGAATTAGAGCAGTCTTTTGTATCTTTACAAATGGCTCAAGGTTCAAACGGTGATTTCACTGTAGCTAACTTTATGAACTTCTACTGGTCTGAGATGGCTAACTCTATCAATGGATCTATTGAGTCATTGAGATGGCAAGGTGATAGCTCTTTACTTCCTGCTAACCCACTATCTTTGTGTGATGGTTACGAAGTACAACTTGCAGGAGATATAGCTGTAATCCCTTACGCTATGACCGTTCCTCCTACAGTAGTTACTTTTGCTACATTATTAACTGACTTAGAGGCTGCTTTTGCTTTAGTACCTGCTAACATTGCATCACGTACTGCTGACTTGCGTATCTACTTACCAACACAATTAGTAAACATCTACCGTTTAGGTGTAGCTTCAGGTAACACTAATGCATATATCACTCAGGATTTAGGTCTTACTTACTTAGGTATCAAAATAGTACTTTGCCCAGGGATGTCTAATAACACTTTAGTAATTACTTTGAAAGATAACTTAATCTATTTGTTTGATGCTGAGTCTGATCCATCTGACTTGAGAGCAGTGAACTTATCTGATACTGTTGCAGAGCCTTACTTAAGAACTCGTGCAAATATGAAAGTAGGATTTAACTATGTTAATCCAGCTGATATCGTTTTCGGATCTTAATTATTAATTCATAGAGGGGGGCAACCCCCTTTATATAAAACTTAAAAATATGCCCAATTTATGTACGGCCCTAGAAGGGATCCAAAAAAGTTGCGAAAACAATTCAGGGGGAATTTACCAGGTATGGTTCGTTCCTCAAGATAGTATAGATGTAGTTACTACTAGTATTACTTATCCTAATTACCAAGTAACTGCTATTACTCTTAATCCTGCTGCTCCTACTTTACAATTTGATAACTATTTTATTCGCAGAAATACATCAAACTATACAGAAGAGCAAGCTGCTGATTTAATTAATGGTTCAACTTTTGTTACTCAAACTATTAACCTAGTATTTCATCGTCGTGAAGCTGCTAAGTCTAATGCACTTAAGATACTTGCTTCAGGTCAACAATACCTTTCAGGTGTAGTATTAGATGCTAATGGTAAATATTGGTACTTCCCATACTTGCAGCTTACTGCTACTGGAGAAGGATCAGGTGTTGCTCGTGCCGATGGTTCAAAGTACACTGTTACCTTGGTAGCTGAGAATGAATCTTTAGCCTTAGAGGTTATCCTAACAGGTGGCCTTGCTGCTTACACTACTTTAGGATTAGTTTAAGGTAAACTCCTAAGAAAATTAGCCCTGCATATTGTGGGGCTTTTTTTATTTCTAAACATTTGCCTAACATCATATAATATAGTTATGATATACATTGAGCAAGGAGTTATTAACCAGGTAGTGCTAACCTTAACGGAGGTCACAACTGTACCCACCCCTCATTATCTATTCGCTTTTACTAATGAGATGAATACTGCTAGTGTGCCTCAGCTATTTACTACTGCTGATACTAGCTCATACCCTGAAAGATACAATCTTTTTGTACTTAATGAGCCTGTAGATATCATCTTAAAGCAAGGACAATTTATTTACCAAGTTTATCAGAGCTCAGTACCTTACACTTTACCTTTAACTATTGCACAAACTACAGGAGTAGTAATAGAAGAGGGGAGAATGGTGGTAAGTGGGCCAGTAGGCAACTCAATATACGATTAATTATGGCATGGTATAACAACTTATTTAAGACAGCAAGTAAAGGTCCTGAAGTGGTAGAAGGCTACCAATCCTTTAGCACCCCATTTATGCCTGTTGGCCCTGGCAATCTTACACTACCTTATGTAGATAGTAGGTACAGTGCTAATATGTGGCTGAATTTTGGTTTTGACAATCTGTACCCAAGCATGCTTGTGCAAATGTACTATGCTAGCCCACTGCATGGGGCCATAGTCGACTTTAAGACTAATGCAGTTATTGGTGGTGGTTTTGCCCTTAAAACTGATTTACTAACTACTGTAGAGAAATTAGAGCTTTATACTTTTGAAAGGAAAATTAATCTTAAGCATATTGTTAAGGCTACCACTAAACAGCTCATCATACATAATAGAGTATACTTTAAGATATGCTATGGCCAAGGCAAAAAGATTACTAGGATAGAAAATGTATCTCCTGAGAAGGTAAGAGTAAGTGCTGATAAGAAGATGTATTTTATTTGTGATGATTGGTCACGTAGGATAGGCATACAAGAGATTAAGCCATACCACATAGCCAATACTGACTATGAGCAACTATACTGCTATGAGATTAAGTCTATAGGTCAAGACCACTACTCACTACCACAATATACTAGCTGCCTTAACTTTGCTTTCTTATCAGGTGAGTTAAGCTACTTTGCCAAGTCTAATATCCAAAACTCAGTTTTCCCTTCATTTGCTATGATGTTCCCCAAGCGACCACAAAGTGAAGAGGAGAAGCACATGATCAAAGAGACTATAGATAGAATGAAAGGAGCTGCTAATGCAGGTAAAGCTGTAGCGTTCTTTGCTAATTCTGCTGAGCAACTTCCTAAGATAGAAGCAATGCCAACTAATGGTAATGATAGCCTATTTCAAGAAGCTTCACAGCTTAACACTGAGCAGATATGCTTTGCTCACACAATAGATCCTATCTTAATGGGTGTACGTACTACAGGATCATTAGGTGGTGGTGCAGATATTAAGCAGGCTTATGTGATCTTTGAGAAGAATGTAGTAATGGAGCTTAGATCATGTGTTCAGCATATCTTCAATGAGCTACTAACAATATCAAAGATACCTGCAGAGTTCACTATCAATAACTTCCAAGTCATAGATGAGTCTATAGTAGAATTAGAAGGTGATGCTTCTAGGATTAATAATCTAATCAGTGCTATGCATCCTACAGTAGCTCAGAAGATACTAGATAACATGACACCAAACGAGATACGAGCTTTAGCTGATTTGCCTGCCATTGAAACAACCCCAACAATAACACCTACTGTCTAATGCTATACTTCATAACAGAAACTTATCTAAAAGTTAATACACCTATAACTGCAAATGTGGATGTTACAGATGTAACACCATACATAGCTACTCAGGCAGCTCTTAGAGTACAGCCTATCTTAGGCACTACTTTCTATAACTATTTATTAACTCAGTATAATAACACAGCACTTAACCCTGATGAGATAAATTTAGTAGAGTTTATTCAACCAGTGATAGCTTGGAGATCTGCAGAAGATGCTGTCTTTGGTTTGACTTACCAACTTAAGAACAAAGGACTTCAAACACAATCAGGTGACTACTCAGCTAGTGTATCTCGTAATGAGGTAGCCTTTGGGATGGAGCACTACGCACAGAAAGCTAGCTTTTTTGAGCAGAGACTAATCAGATGGTTGCTAGTTAATAGAAATCTATTTCCTCAGTTTATCTCTACCACTAATCAAGATACTGATCTTAGGCCTATGTTTAATAACTGCAGCTGCATCACCCAATGGCAAACAACTTGCCTAGGCAACTGTGGTACATTCAGAGAAAACGGATACAATAACTCTATCTTAATACTCTAATGAAACTACAATTATCTATCTTACTATCCTCAATTCAAAAATACATTATTCAACTTTTCGCAGTGGTAGGTTCTTTCTTTTTACCAATATCAGGTATCTTATTTTTAATTGGGTTTGCTATTTTTGTAGATACGCTAACAGGGATATGGAAGTCTAAGAAGTTAGGTATCCCCATCACATCTCGTAAACTATCAGCCATTGTGTCTAAATTATTTTTATATGAGGTGGCTGTTATTGGCTTCTACCTGATAGATAAGTTTATCCTTAATGATATCATTCTACAATTTTTCTCAGTACCATTAATGCTTACAAAAATTCTATCCCTAGTGCTTTGTAGTATAGAAGTTATATCAATCTCAGAAAATTACAAGGCTGTAAAAGGCATAGATATATGGTCAGCGTTTAAGAATTTACTACAGAGATCTAAAGAAATTAAAAACGATATAGATGGAGTTAGATATAACAAAGATAGTACAACACCGTCTATCTAAGGATCAATACATAGATGAGCTTACTGACAAAAAACAGATCTATTTGCACCATACTGCAGGAGGACCTGATGCTGTTAATGTAGCTAAATTTTTTAACAATCAAGTAGGCAAAGTAGCAACTGCTTTTATCATTGGTGCAAGAGGTACAATCGTGCAATGCTTTAGCTCTAAAAATTGGGCTTATCACCTGGGCCTTAAACAAGAGATATTCACTGAGTCAGGAGTACCATACAAGAGCCTAGATAAGATATCAGTAGGCATAGAGATATGCAACTATGGCCCATTGACTAAAAGGAATGGATACTACTACAATTATGTAGGTGGTAAAGTAGACTATACTGAGGTGACTATCTTAGATAAAAAGTATAAAGGGCATATCTATTGGCAGAAGTATACAGATGCACAAATAGAGTCTACTCGGCAGCTGCTAGTCTACCTTTGTGATCAGTACAAAATACCTCGGACTTACTTTGCTACCATCTTTGATATTGATAAAAGAGCTTTGCGTGGTGAAAGTGGTATATTTACCCACAATTCAGTGAGAAAGGATAAGAGTGACATCTATCCATGCCCACGAATGATAACAATGTTAGAGAGCTTATGAGACACTTACTATCCATTCTGATATTATCCCTACTATTTAGCTGTTCAGACGCTAAGAAAGCACAATACCACTATAAGAAGGCACTTAAGTATGGTCTAGAGTTAGTGCAGGATAGTGATACCATTAGAATAATCTCAGTAGATAGCATACCAGTGGTGGTAAATGATACGATTATATGGGAGAAAATCATAACTACTAAGGATACTATCATTAATTTTAAGAATGTATATGTGCCTAAGACCAGGTGGCAAACTAAGATAGAATATAGATACAAAACACAAATCTTAAAGCAGGATGTTTTGAAGTATAAGTATATCTACAAAACTGAAAAAAAACAAAAGGCCAAAACTAATTGGATGCTCCTAGTATGGGGCTTTATTATAGGAGTACTCCTGTCATTCGTTACTAGACTTTTACTAAAACTATACCTCCCCTTTTAATGATAAGAAAAAGATTGTTTTTTGACATTGAGACAAGTTTTAATGTTGGAATATTTTGGCGAAGTGGTTATAATTTAAACATTAATCCTGGAGACATTATACACGAGAGAGCCATCATATGCATATGCTATAAGTGGGAAGGTCAAGACGAGGTACATAGTTTAGAATGGGACTCAAAGCAATCTGACAAGGCAATGTTAAAGAAGTTTTTAAAGGTTATGGCTCAAGCTAACGAGATTGTGGCTCATAATGGCGATCGTTTTGATATGAAATGGATTAGAACTAGGTGCTTATTTCACAATTTAGGAATGCCTCCAATACATAATACAATTGATACTCTTAAAGAGGCTAAGAGATATTTTAACTTTAACTCTAATAAACTTGACTACATAGCTAAATTTTTAGGTGTAGGTGCTAAGATGGACACAGGTGGCCTTGATTTGTGGAAAGACATCGTATTTAAAAAATCACCTGAGGCAATGGCTAAGATGGTGGCTTATTGTAAGATGGATGTGACAGTACTAGAAAGTGTCTTTGATAAGCTTAATTCATACACACAATCAAAGGTTAATTATGCTGTATTAACAGGAGGAGACAAATTTGATTGCCCTCAATGTGGTACTACTAACATACGTTATAATAAGAAAGTCACTACCTCAGCAGGTACAATTCACCATTGGTTAATATGTAACCCTTGTAACAAATATTTTAAAGTGAATAATAAAACTTATGAAGATTGGGTAAAGTATAGGATAATAAAGAAAAATATTTCGTAAGTTTGCACCAGGTTAATGTGATCAATATATTAGCTCATAGCCCCCTATATCTTTGGTTAGTTTGGTAGGGGGTTATTTTTTTGCACAATAAACTGAGTAGGTTTAGTAAGCAATTCTGCCAAGATTTGTGACGGTTATAGCCAACATAATAGCTGTAATGGTGGCATAATGTAAGATATAACTAACATATTACCTACTTTTTGTAAACTATATTTAAGGTTATTCCCTGATTTTCTCATGTCCAAATTATTGTATTTTCTATACATGATAGGCTTTTATGTTCACATTCCTTATTTAGAATGATTATTGATAACGTATAATTGTAAACAATTCATTGTAAGTACGTATATTTGTCTAAACCAATAAAAACTAACCAATGACAACAGAACAAATGAAAGCCACTATCCTCCTCTATTCAATAGAGTTGAGAGATGAGTACAATGAAATGGTAGGAGCATTCGGGCATACAGATCCTGCAGCTCAAAGACTACAAACCAAGTATGCAACTGTATTAGTATTAATCGAAAAACTAGGACTAGATGAGAACTATTGATTTTATCCAGGGCTTAGCAGCCTTGACACTCTTTTTAGTAGGAATGTATATATCCTGTGCACTATGAGCTACGAGATAGACTACTTGAAAAAAGGCTACATCAATGTATGGTGGGCTTCTGAGGATGGAGGTATCATATACACTGCTGAGTTTAGATGCTACTTTGTTGAGGAGGGTATCTATGAAGCTTTGCTAGTAGACAGTTATCAAAGAGGTAAAAATTACATAATATTTACACCCTTGACTAGCAAAGAGCTACAAGAGACAACCCAACTTGTAGAAGAGTGGGCTTACAATAACCCTGAATGTATATAAATATGGAAACTAACGAAAACACATTTACCCCTACCACTTTTAGTCTTAAAAGGAAGATGCAATGGTGGAGAGAGCAGAGCTCAACAGATGATAAAGGTGGAAGCTTCAACCTGGAGCTGTACCTAGACTATTTAAGTGAGCAAGACTTTAACGAAATAAAACAAGAGAAATGAAACGCTATAAAGTAACCTACAACTATTTTGAAAGTGGTAAGAAAATGGTAGGCACCAGGATCTTAGAGGCCTTAGACAAAGAGCACGCTTTACAACTTATGGCCATGTGGCCTAGACTAATACTTAAAGTTGAGACCTTATGAAAACAATTAAAGTAGGGAGTGACTTCTCAGGAGTAGGAGCATTTAATCAAGCACTAACTAGATTAGGCATTGAATATCAAGAAGTATATGCCTGTGATATGGATAAGTATGCAAGACAAACTTTTATACATAATTATGGAGAGCCTAAATACTACCCATTGAATGTATACGATAGAGAGATACCATCAGAAAGCCTAGATATATATATGACCTCTCCACCTTGTCAAGCATTTAGTATGGCAGGTAAGAGATTAGGTAAAGAGGATAAAAGAGGTATTTTATTCTTTAATAGTTTAAAATTTATACAGGTTAATAATCCACGTTTCTTTATTTTTGAGAATGTAAGAGGATTACTATCTCACGATAAAGAAAATAAAAAAGATAAAATAGGTAAAACATTTAAAGAGTGGATAGATTATCTAGGAGGCAAGTCTATAAATGGTGTAATTAATGAACACTCAATAGATGGAGCTGTACCTTATCATCTACATTACAAAGTATTAAATGCTAAAAAACATGGAGTACCTCAGAATAGAGAAAGAGTATTTTTAATAGGCATTAGAGATGATCAGGATAATACATTCACATGGCCAGCTGAGGAGGAGTTAACTAAAAGATTAAAGAATGTACTTGAGCCTACTGTAGATGATAAGTATTTTTTGAGTAATGAAAGAATTAATTATTTAGTTAGGCATCAGGTAAATAAAAACATTTTAATTGATGATATTCCAAATGAGTCAAAAACTTGTATTGCTAGTTATTACAAACAACCTAGAGATTGTCAATATCTTAAAATAAAATCAGGCACAGCTAAAGGATATGATGAGGCTACTGAGGGAGATAGTATTAATCTTTCATTCCCAGGATCTGAAACTAGAAGAGGTAGAGTAGGTAAACAAGTGGCTCAGACATTGGATACTGCTTGTAATCAGGGAGTGATGATAGGTGCATTCAGAGGTCGTAATCCTAACAATGCATCTGATAGAACAACGGGAGCTCCAACAGAGCAGAGATTGGAAATAAACCAACAAGGTACAAGCAATGCTATTACAACTGTTCAAAAGGATAATGTGGTAGTACAATTAAATCCAAGTTTAGAAAGTGGTGGTCAGCAACCTTATCAACAAAATAGAATTTTTGATATTAATGGTATTTCACCTGCAATATTAGCAAATTTAGGAGGGGATAGAAATCATAATATTAATGATTATCGGATTAGAAGATTAACACCTAGAGAATGCTTTAGACTTATGGATTTCCCTGATACTTTTAGTTGGCCTGTATCTGATAGTCAAGCATACAAGCAAGCAGGGAATAGTATAGTAGTTAGAGTATTAGAAAAAATAATTAAAAATTTACCATTATGACTAGACTAGAAGAGATACAGGCTATCATAGACAAGTATGATCTAAAACAAAAAAGCAGATATATGCATCTGATCTATCGGAGGTATTACCTCTATAAAGTACTCAAAAGGGATGGCATGACCTTATCTCAGATTGGTAGGCTGTTTGAGCAAACTCATGCAACTGTCATAAATGGGATAGCAAAGCATGACACGTACATGAAATACAAGGATAGCTCTTATATGATGCATACCTTAGAATTAAGAGAGCAGTTTGTGCTACCTCAATACTATAAGCCATTAAAGCAGAGGGTATTAGAATGTGTAAGCCTGGAGAAATTAGAGAAACTTAAAGAGCAGATTAGATGCAATTATTATTAACTGTGCAAAGTGAAAATAGGAAAAATAAGTTTGCACATAACATTGCACATAAAATGGTATTGATAATCAGATACTTAAGGGCAAAAGTGCAAAGTTTTGATAAAAAGCCCCTACCCTATATATAATGTACTACCACTTGAAAAAAAAAAAAGTAAAAAAAAAGTCAAACTTTGCACAAAGCCACGCCAGTACTAGGGGAAGGTGTGCAAAGTGGGGTGCAAAGTTGATTGTTAATAAAAAAAGATTGCACATTTTGTATCAGTATTGAATTAATTAATATATTTGTCAAGATAATCACCCTGATTAACAAAACATTTTGAGAGTATAAACCCCTGCCATCTTATCATAGGGTGATTTATCGGCAGGGGCTCTCTTTAATATAGGAAAAATATGAACTTAATTGACTATGCTAATGAGCTCCAAAGTGAAGGACTTAACCCTCTACCACTTAAAGATAATAAAGCCCCAATGCTTGAAGCAGGGCATAAGTTTTTATATGAGCCTATTGATAATATAGAAAATAGATTTTCTAATGCTCAAAAAATAGGTATAGCTTGTGGCTTAGTTAGTGAATTTTACTGTATTGATTTTGATGCTCATAATGATGAGGATATAAGTGAGATATATAATGATTTTATAGCTGTACCTTCTGTAGCTAATATGATATCTGAGGGTATGCTATCCTGTTACTCTACTGCAGGAGGTGGATATCATGTATATTTTAGAAGTAAGGATAAGATTAATGGCCAGGTGTTTTCTAAATATAGCACAGGATCTACAATGGTAGAGCTTCGAGGCAATGGGCAGTATGCTGCCTGCTATCCATCTACAGGATATACTAAGGTTAAAGGTGATGAGTACATTAAGCTAAGTTATTTTGAGGATGATATTAATAATCTATTTGATCTAATCAAATCATATAACCAACATCACTCTATTACTTTACCTCATAAAAATACTACAGATAAAAAGTGGGCAGAGACTTGGAAAGATACTACTCCTGATGGGAAGTATAATCTAGAAGGTGAGGAAGAGGCTAAGGAGCTGCTAAAGAAAATAGGGTGGCAGTTTTGTAAGAAGAGAGCTGATGGATCAGAGTACTGGACTAGGCCTAACAAAGATATTAAAGATGGCTTCTCAGCTACTTTCGGACATCAAAAGAGTATGTTCTATATTTTTAGTGAAGATGGCAGCTCTATTGAGCCCTTTAATAGCAAACAAAGCTATTCACCATTTAACATCTACACCTTAGTTAATCACCAGGGAGATTGGAAAAAAGCTAAGGATGAATTGAAATTAAGGTATAATATGCCTGATGATGACTTTTGGAGTACTACACAAAATGGAGCTTACAATTTGAATAACTTAAGATTTAAGAAGTTTCTAGATAATCATGACTTTTTTAAGAACAGCCCTGAACCTAATGGCACATTTCAGATGATTAAAAAAGAAGGTATATTCTTAAATCAAGTATTTGAGAAGGATGTAAAAGATTACGTTCTAGATTACATATTAGATAATAAGAAACCTGAAGGAGTATACAACCTGATGAGTGGCAACCTTAAGTTTTTTAAGAGGGAGTTTTTAGGTATATTGAGCAGCAGAGATATATCCCTACTGAAAGATACTAAAGATTGTGCCTACTTATTTTATACAAATTGCATAGTTAAGGTTACACAAACTGATAAGGAGGTGCTATCTTATGCCGATATGGATCTATCTATATGGAGAGACCA